>Ga0114973_10003084_pt1 | contig 11857 bp, 16 predicted proteins | sample M_140807_MF_Meta_FD_87025 | JGI IMG/M metagenome (GOLD analysis project Ga0114973, IMG submission 87025) | Freshwater microbial communities from Lake Montjoie, Canada to study carbon cycling - M_140807_MF_MetaG | ecosystem: Environmental > Aquatic > Freshwater > Lake | place: Lake Montjoie... | reverse complement strand
TATCTAATCTTTCCAGTTATTAGATTGGATGAAGAATAGATCCTTCTTGCTCCTCGTAACAGCGACATAAACAATGTTTCGCTCCTGCTCTTTCATCCATTCCTTCTTAGCCCACTTCGGGAAGAAACGAGACTCATCAAGGATAAAGACTCGCTCCCATTCTTTCCCCTTTGCCTTATGGATAGTGCAGAGAGTAAGATTACCATTTGCCTCATCAGAGAAGAAAGACTCAATCTTCTGAATCAGATCTTGAATGGTGGTAGTCTTGGTAGCCTGAGAGATAAAGATTTTAATACAGTCAACTTTGTCATTGACAGAATCCATCTTACTCTCATTCTCTCCCTTACCGGAAAGACGGTTCATCTCTTTGTCTGCCCAGTCAGAGAGCTTCTCATCCAACTCAATTACATCTTTTGCTTTCAAGGTCTTGATCAAAGAGATCAGACCCTTACCAATATCTCGACCCAGCATATTGACGGGAATGTTCCGGGAAATCATGGAGTAAGCCGTCTTGATCAGAGGAGCAACATTCCGACAGATAACCGCATCTTGCCGGGCGAAATCTTCCGCTGAATACTTGCCCATACGCACGACTGTACCCTCGTCTGCTGAAGGAGAAGCCTGAATGTGAGACACCCATTTCTGCGCCTCTGCTACCACCGTCTGAGGGCAACGATAGGAGATAGAGAGAGGAAGAGTAACCGCCGAAAACTCTTCGGCAATTCCGGCCATAGCGGTGGAGTCTGCACCCCGGAAACCATAGATAGCTTGGCAGGGATCACCCACCGCAATCATCCGGGAAGTCGGCTTCATCAAAGCTTTTAACATCAGACGTTGAGTATGGGAAACATCCTGAGACTCATCCACAAATACCCAGTCATACTTACGAAACTTCAGACCCTGCTGAATCGGCATATAGATCATATCATCAAAGTCGATGATAGACTTCAAGCTATTGGAGCGAGCGAGAATCTCCTGACAGATCGGAATAATCGGGGAAAGATCCTCGCCCTCTTCGGTGAAAGAGACATTGTGATGCTCCATTACAGAAGTCCAAGACTCCTCATTATTCTCGAGAATCTGGGTGCCAATCCCGGCGGACTTTCCAAGCTTCACAATCTTGGAGACACTCGACATACCAACCTTCTCTTCTTGAGTCAGATCGGAGTTGTCAGCGAGATCATTGATCAGCCGAAAGAGCTTGTTGTTATCCATCTTTACTTTGGTGCCATTACCATCTTTGTAAGCGGAGAAGCCAAGGGAGTGAAAGGTTTTTACTTCCACATTAGGGAGATTGATTCGGGAGCTAAGCTCTTCGGCAATTATCTTATTGAAAGCGAGCATCAGAACGGTCTGATTCTTCGGAATAAGTTTGACAGCGTGGGTGATAGTCGTCGTCTTACCAGACCCGGCGACAGCTTCAACAATGGCAGAGCCAGAGCCGTGAGTAATAAAGTCAAAGATAGCGGACTGATAGGGGGAAAAATTCATGGTATTCTCCTGTTGCGCTTATAATATAAGCACGGAACAATAATCGTCAAGGGCTCCATCTGAAGAGTTTTACTTTACATCTATAATTTTTTCTATTCTCCAACAACCTCCTATTAAATTATCTTTTGAAGTCACTCCACTTAAGCGCCTAAGTATCGATGATTTGTTTGAGCCAATCTTTTTTGCCAAAGATTCGGAGCCTGATGCATATATAATCTCTCCTGTTTTTTCATTTGTTGCCATAATTTTATCATTTAAGACGCGCTCTGGCATAATGCGTGGAGGATTGTTGGCATACCACATTTTACGAACATCAGACAATTTTTTTCTTGTCTCTTCTGAAATTGTAGGTCTGCCTTTATGAGAATCTGACATCTTCTTTTTGGAATCATCAGAGTGCTTTCTTCCTCTAAAAGATTCAGACATTTTCTTTTTTGTCTCTTCCGACTTTGGCCTTGACATCTTTAATTTTGTTTCTGCAGAGTGCTTTCTGCCAATGCCTGTTTCAGAAATTTTTCTCCTAGTTTCTTCAGAAGCTGGATGTCTAAGTTTTTGTATTTCTGACAACTTTCTTTTTGTCTCTTCAGACTTCTTTTTCCCCATTTGAGCATCAGACATTTTCTTTTTTGTTTCATGTGAAATTTTTCTTTCAGATATTTTTCTTCTGGTTTCTTTTGACAAAACTCTTCCCGTAAAGAAAAGTCTTTTTCTTTCTGCGGCTTCTTCTGATATTCCCGATAGAACTCCAGCCTTTATTTTAGTCCACCTATCTTTCATTATGGCAGATATCTTTTCTCTAGTTTCCTTAGATACTAAAAATCCTGATTTTCTACCTACTCCACCTTGAGCAAGAAAAGATGTATTATACAACATACTGTGATCTATAGTGTCAAAGTATGATTGTTCGTATTTAAAGCAATCTTTTTTATCTAAAATATCAACTATTAAAAACAAAAAGTTGTCCTCACCATATTTATTCCAAGCCTTTTGAAGATGACTGCAGTGATGTTCCCTTCTATTTAAATAAAGAATGTGATCATTAAATCTTCTTCTAAATGATCTTCTTGTAGAGCCTATATATCTTTTCCCTGTTATCTTGCATACTATCTGGTATATTCCAATCTTTTTATAGTTATCATTTAAATTTTCTTGAGAATGATATGTATTATAAGTGCTCATTGTTAGTTATCCTGTTCAAATTAATATTTAAATTATACTAAAAAAATAGGAAAACTTTTTTTATTCCGGCAATCGAGCGTGGGAGAATACTCATCCTCTATAGCGCGCTATAAAAAAAATACACACGCACACTCTGTCCGGCGCGTGCGTGTAAAACTTAAGGGGATCACCTTATAAGGCTCCTAAATAAATTGTGGATAAAGAGACTTAGATAAGGTATTCATACACACGGGTGTAGCGCGCTAATAGAAGAACAGTAAGATCGCATTAGAGTTATTCCGGCAATAAATAGGGGTAAGGTTTTGGACGGAGAGGGTAAGTATTGCGGTGATATAATAGGATGTATTATGTATACAGGTAGCGCGCATACTTCTAATACTATAGCGCGCTATAAGGGATTGTTCATTTGTATTGGGACTTTATCAATCCAATACATTCCATTTTATTACCCATATTTTATTGAATGAGGATGGTAACTCAATCCGGATTTATTCTATATGTATTAGCGCAGAGTAGCGCGCTATAAGAGCCATTGCTATTAGAGATAACTCTGACTTACTATTTCATCTGAAAGTATTAGATCATTATTGGTGATGAAGAAAGATCCTCTCTAATAATAAAGAAAGAAGGTGTCCCATAATGGTGAATAGGGATCTTTCTTTTCACCTAACTAAGACTGGAGTAATAGAGTATCAGAGTTACATCTAATCCAATCTATTCCGGCATTATTCTCTGACCGGGCGACAGAGTTATTCCGGCAAAAGATATTCCGGCATTATTTATTCCGGCAATCTATTCCGGCATTCGCGTCTGGAGCGTCCGCAAGTATTCCGGCATTCTGGTCAGAAGGGAAAGTAATGGTGCATTACTCCAGAAGTAATAATCTTTAGACACAAAAAAGCCGCCCTTTTGGGGCGGTTTCTCTCTGCAAAGAGCGGGCCGTTTGGGGTTTTGTAACTTGCAGGTTACTAACCTATTGTTGCCCCATATATACATTTTTGTGATAGTGCTAAAAACACTTCATACGCACACACATCTTGCGAGTGAAGGACAAAGAGCATGGTGTTTTTATATGGTATACCTATACCTTGTGACTACCAAACAAGTGTATAGGAGATAGTGTAGGTCTGTTTCGCCGGGTTTCCCCTCCACAGTTGCCTACTAACCGCCCTATCACGCGAGCACCGATACAGGTGCGAGTAGTTTATTTGTAGGGATATCACTCCCCTTCTTCATCGGGCTACACCACCCCGACTATCCCTTGATTAGAGGGAGCGTATCTTAGTGCTTACTCACACACTCTAATAAGCCTCTACTTTGGAGTCTAGCGACGCAGGTGCGAAAACTCTTCAAGTAGGGGCTTATTAGAATGTGCGAGCGGGGCATTACACCCACACTCACACACCTTTACCGGATTACTTCAGCTTCTTAGCCGCAGCCTGCACGGTAGGCAGGACTTCACGGAGGAAGGTAACGACCTGCGAAAGCTCATCGGTCGCCAAGTTAGTAGGCTTCGCACCCTTGCCCGAGCTGACACGGAAAGTAACCCGATCATCCTCGTTCAGACCGATGGTAGCATGGAGCATATCAACGGGGCTAAAGACCTTAGCCGAACGATTCAGACCGTTGGTAGCGTAGCCGTCGAGAGCCTCGATCACCGCCGCCATATCAGACACAGGAATCTCCTGCGCGCCCGTACCCTTTCCGCGTGCAAAAGCCACACGCACAACCGGAGTACCAGCGTCATTGATACCGACCTCGATAGTATCACGAGCGACAGCGACAGCAGAAGTATTGACAGAAGAAACGAAAAGCTTAGCCATGATGATTGTCCATAAGGTTCCGAATTGTTAGCAGTACCAGCGAGGGAACCAGCCCGCCGCCCGCATACAGAAGATAGCCACGCTCATTGTGAGCGTCAAGGGTCGCGCTATCTTTATTCTATCGCGCTTCCCTTGACCGTTCCGGGGAGGCTCCCCTTCACACCCTCCCTATATCCTGAGAGTAACGAAAAGATCGATTTTTTCTGACCCGGTATCAGATGCCCCTCTAACCTTATTATTCCGGCAATAGGGGCTGCCATAGTGGCGTTTTCAGATTTGTCAAGGTGTCGGGGAAAGATTTGACAAAAGATTTGCAAGGTATTATTCCGGCATTAGGGGTGGGGAGATTATTGCGGCAAAAAAATCCTACCGCGATTATTCCGGCAAAAGGGTGGAGAAGAAAAAATAAAAAGTATTCCGGCAATCCTCGGAGGGAGTATATTCCAACAGGAAAATAGATCAACGTAACTGATTACAAGAGGATGTCAAGCCGGATTATTCCGGCATTCCTGTTGGAAATGTAGAGGGAGATTATTCCGGCAAAAAAGCCTCCCATCTATTCCACAGGGAGATATAGATCTCTCTCTAATCCCGCTTCAGAAAAAATCGATCTTTTCGTTACCCTCAGGATATAGTTGAGGTGTCGGAAAGAAACATCCAAGCAAACTCAACAAGGAAGGAAACTATGCCTAACTGGTGCTCTAATAATCTGTTTATCTCTGGAAAGAAGTCTACTATCCTCGCTCTGATCGAGCGTGCCGCTTCGGGTGAACACCGCTATGTTGGGCCTTTCAACAATCGGAATAATGATACCGATTGGGGTGCGTTCACTCCCATTCAGATGGAAGCTCTGATGGGGGATGATGATCTCTTTCTGGATAAAGATAAGAAAAAGTCCTGCTTCTCTTTCCATGCTTTTGTTCCGGTTCCAAGGGAAGTATTACTTTCACCTTATGATACCGGAGTGTTGAATAGAAAGAAGGCGGAGTATCCCGAATGGTTTGGCCGTTTTCCCGATCTTATGGCGGGTTATGACTGGGAAAACGCTAACTGGGGATGTAAGTGGGGTGCTTCTTCTCCATATATCGGCTCTCAGTCTGGGGATGATGAAGATTACTCAGTAGAGTATTCCTTCGATACTCCGTGGGGGCCACCGACCGACTTCATGCACTCTTTCGCTCTGATGTATCCGAGTCTCTCTTTTACTCTGGACTTCAGGGAAGAGGGGATGGGTTTTGAGGGTCAATACGTTTGGAGTAACGGGGCGTGTATTCGCATGGAAGAAGGTGCGATTGAGAGGGAAGAAGAAGAAGATGAATGGGAAGAAAACTCTTACGAGCTTTGCCCCGCTTGTCAGGCTTCTGTTTTACCGGAAGATATTAGGAACGGAAAGTGTCCTAACTGCCCGGAGTAATCCGGCCCGCCCCTTCGGGGGCGGCTTTGCCGGAATAAGTGAAGCCATTTATTCCGGCATAAAAAATAATGGAGTGGAGCATAAAAAAGGTTGACCCGTAAAGGGCAACGGACTATATTGTATGGGCGAGGTGAAAGATGCGTTTTCCGGAAGAGAAAGATCATAGTCCCGAATGGTACAAGCAGGAAGGGTGGGAAGAAGATACTTCAGATGCTCCGACTCTTATTGTCAGAAGGGAGAGTAAGAAGGAGGTGAAACCTCTGGATGATCTGGACTCTTGGTGTTGGAAGTGGGCTCTTCCATTCTAAAGAGAGGGCGGGGGTTTCCCCGCCCAATGCCGGAATAATATAAAAGTTATTCCGGCAAAAGCCTCCCTTTCGGGAGGCCGGATCAAGCGATCCCTACGCCGGGAAAGGTCGCCGCTTCCCGGAATACTTCCTGACATTGGAAGATTACATCCCTTCTATGATTCACTTCAGAGTTAGAAAGTGATCCTGCATTTAGATCGTTGAGAGCCATAGACTCACCGATGATAGAGTGATAGAGCATAACCATGTTTTCGATGTTGCAGCCAAACTGAGTTTCCATTCTTCACCTCGCACCCTTAGTATAACAAGGTGGGCGGGTAGTGCAAGGCGGGGAACAATCTTTTTTTTGCCGGAATACTTTTTTTCGGTAGGGTAAAGAAAGTTCTGGACGGCGGATAGGAAGGGGTTATATTGAAAGGGCAAGCCTAACCTATTCTGGATCACACCATGAAACTGAATCTCCCCCTCTCTGATAATCAACTCTCCGATGCTATCCACCGTGCTAAGAGGGCCGGTATGAATGAAGATAAGATGTATGATATGACCGCTGATTCAATCATTCAATCTTTCATCGGGGATAACCCTCCGACTCGGGAAGATCTGATGAATGGTGAAAAGACCTGTATTGGTCGTAACTCTTCGGCTGAATGGTACGGTATTGTTACTGGTAGTGGTCGCCATATTCTTTACACTATTGCTGAGAGTTACTTTTATTCCGTAGGGTATTCTACAGCCGCTCGTGAGATCAAAGCGGGGGATAGACTTCCTTCTTATATTGGTCACTACTGATCATATAGGGTGAGAGAGGGGGGGAGTAATCCCCTCTCCGGTTCGCCGGGATTTATTCCGGCAATAATAATCAGAAAGGCTATCAACTTTTTCCTTGCCAGTATCCTATACCGTGCTATATTGAAGGGGTAAGGTAAACAACCCCGGAGTGCTCATGGAAACTTTCCGTTTTATTATTGCCAATACCACCGTTTTCCCGGAGGGTACTGATCTCTCTAAGGTAACTGGCGAGGATCTTATCAACCTTATCTCCGATGAAGAAAGGGGAGTATATGAAGGAAAGGCATGGGGAGGAATCACCTTCTATAACTTCGAGGTTCACCGTGCTCTGCTTACTGAAAATCAGATCACCATGATAGGGCGCGGTATTGCTTTCTCTAAGGGATGGAGGATTGATAATACTGCTTCCTGTATCCAGTCATTAGATAGGGAGTATGATTGGCTTAGGGATCTTGCTGAAGAGTAATAGAGTGTAGAGTGAGCCGGGGTAAAACCCGGCAATGCCGGAATACCTTTTAGATTTATTCCGGCAAAAAAAGTTATTAGGAAAAGGTTGCGCCTCCATTCGGAGAGGTTATACTAATGGTGCGGCGAGAACCGCGCACACCAACAAACGAGGTTATCATGGGCTACTGCATCACTCAGGTTGATTCTTCTTTCTTTATTCCAAAAGAACTTTTTGGCCCGGCTCTCCAGTCGATTCTTTCCATTATGACGGAAGAGACTTCCGATGAAGTCCGGGAGATTAGATACTTTTCTTGGGTAGATGTTGAGAAAGTATTGCAAGCTAAGACTCTTCCAGATGCTCTTAGGGCGTGGCGTTGGAGTCCCACTCTGGATAAAGATGATAATATCATTGACCTCCAGTTTACGGGCGAAAAAGAAGGAGATGATTACACTCTGTTTGACGCGATTGCTCCTTATGTAAAAGAGGAAAGTTATATCTCTATGGCAGGGGAAGATCATTACCGTTGGAGGTGGTTCTTTGACGGGCAAACTGTTTATGAGCAGAAGGGAATGATTACCTATATTTAGGGTATTACTCCAGCAAGTAACCGGGGCAACCCGGCGAAAGCCGGAATAACTTCTGCCGCAAAGTTATTCCGGCTTTAAGGGATAAAAAGAATATAGGAAAAAACCTTGCCGGGTGAATAGGACGGGTTATACTAATGGTGCGCCCGGAGTAAACTGGGCGCGATAACAATGGTGCCAAAATGAATATCGAAACTGCAAAGAAAATGCTGGCTCTAATCCCGGCTCAATGCCCCATTATTCTTAATGGTTCTTTTGAGTGCGGCAAACACACAATGCTTGTTTCTTTTGCCGAAGATAATAATCTCTCAATGGAAAACATTGACCTTAGTCAAACAACTATTGACGATGTTATTGGTCTTGAAACAGACAGAGTGCTTACAACTCCTGTTTGTTGGGAAAAAGACATACTGTACTTTGACCGATTGGAAGATATCAGTCCAGATGTTCATGTTGCCCTTTGGAATATAATGCTATCAACTGATCCGCTTGACAACTCTGCGGGCGATAGATATATCAACGGTAAGCCGCTGCGAAGGAATCAGCGGATTATCTTTGGATTAAATATCAACGATCTAAATAGTCTTAACTTTGATCCAGTATTCTGGTCACTAACCCACATCATTAAGATTGGATAGTAAGAGGATCACTCCAGCAAGTAACCGGGAAACCGGCGAAAGCCGGAATAATCCGGCGAGGCTTTCAGATTATTCCGGCATTCCCTCTCCCTTCGGAGAGGGAGCCCCTCACTTGAATGTATAATACAATACTGCGATACTGTAAAGTATCAGAAGTATTGAGACCACATCAAGCAAGTCCCGCACCCGGATAACAGTAAGCAAGATTCAGAGTCATCTCACAATGTGTCCGAGCCGCTACCAGTTCTTTTTCAGAAAACTCTGAAAAGTCACCATTCTGTAGAAGGATATTCGCCTCTGCAAGATCGATAACTGCATTGTAAAGATTGACCTGATTTTCAACGCTGTTGCAGAAGAATCCGATAAAGTCCATTTCTCACCTCGCACATTCCAGTATCCCGGTGGGAGAATCCTGCAACCCTCTTTGCACCCTTCCTCAAAAAAAGATTATAGGAAATGCCGGAATAACCGGAGGGGCTTCCGGGTTATTCCGGCATTGGGGAGCCTTTCGGCTCCCACGAATACCTAACTCAGATAACGCTCTAATGCTTTATCAAAGATCTGTTTGACACCCGGCTCACCGTACACGGAACCCCTTGATTCGTGCCAGTGAAAGTGTGCAAGTGTAGCACCCTTTGCACCGTCATAAGGCCCGGAAAGAATGATATCTTCCGGTGATTCAAAGTGAAACATTCCATATCCATTGACCGATTCAATAACCCTTGCAAGGGCTTCATTCCAGTCGTCAGAAGATATGGTGATAGACCCTTCTTCCCCTACCGTTGCGATAAGGTTACATTCTTCTTTCAGATATTCAAAGACGGCGGATAGAGCGCGGCTATGGGCTTCATGCAGGGAGTTGAACAGCCTTTCAGATTCAAAGTCAAAGGCCATCTGCCATTCTTCAGATTCGTCAAACGGCCCAGCGGCTTCCGAAGCTGAATCAAAGATATATGGATCGTTAGAATCGCAAAGGACTTCCAAGGATTGAATGTTCATAGCTTTGCAGAAAGAGTATAGAGTCATAGAGTCAGGGGTGTTGATCATCGTTTACCTCGCACATACAGTATAACCTTCCCTATGCGCTTGTCCAGAAGTTTTTTCTACCTTCCCCAAAGTTTATATTCCGGCATTATACACACGCACGGATGTAGCGCGCTATTCCGGCAATCTTTCTTTCGGTGGGGACTTGCGTGCGCACAGGGATAGGTTATATAGAAGGGGTGAGGTGCTCGATGGTGGTTTATGTAGTCTTTGCTAATGGATTTTATATCGGTTGTTATGATTCTCAGGAGACAATAGAAAGGGCTCTTTCTCGTCCAGACTCCAGAATCTATCGGGATGATTCCAATCATCTCAATATAGATAATGTGAGCTATAAGATTATGTCAAGCACTATGGTAACTGAAGCCAACCTTTCTCGGAGTAACTAATGACCGCTCATAAGATCACTGATAATAGCTGGTGGGAAACTACCACGGTATGTGGTAAGATTCTAAAGAGGGATGATCTAACAGACGAGTATGCTTCTACCGTCTGGCGGAATGTTACCTGCGATCAGTGTAAGAACTCATCCTTCTTTAGAGCTTGGACTAAAAAGAATCAGAGATGATCTGAGTCCCCGAAAGGGGACAATGCCGGAATAATCCTTTTATTTATTCCGGCATTCTTTTATTCCGGCAAAAAGAAAGAAGGGGGAGAGAGGCGGGATTACTCCAACCTCTTTCCTCAGCTATCCCCTATTCAATGATACCATTAGCCCGAAGAAGATCGTCAAACTGAATGGTAACCGAAGCGAGATTACCCTTTAGTCCAAACTCCCTCTTTACAATAGAAAGGCAGGTAGGGGCATTACGGGTGAGGCGCATCCCCCTCGCTTCCGCCTTTAGACCCTGACGAATGGTAAGAAGTCGAAAAGCTCCGATGTGTTCGCCAGTGATTGAAGTAGTGCCGTCTTTGATCTCGATTGCCATTGTGAACTCCGTTTCACCCATACAGTATAACCGGGGTAGGGGAACCGGGTAGGGTATCGGGACAACTTTTTTTAGAATAAAAATGCCGGAATAGGTGAAGTCTTCCAACGGGGTTATTCCGGCATTTACTTATTCCGGCAAAAAAATGTTATAAAAAAGTAGTGGCGTGATCCGGCCAACTTGTTATACTGTATGTGCGAGGAAAAACTTCCCCTCGCTTTGGAGGCCTCTATGTGGGTTGTTGTTCTTAATGATGGTGAGACTTATAGCGCGCTTGACGGGTGCAAGATTCTTTTCGTTCCTACGTCCGAACAAGGGGATGATATGGATCGGTATGTTGAAGAAAACGAGGATAAGGGTATCAAACTTAACATTACTTGTGGTGAATACAATGTTTTTTCTGGTGATATTATTGTCCCAGACTTGAACGAGATCGAGGGTGCCACGGATGTAGACATGGAAGAATAGGGTGGTGGCCCCGCAAGGGGCCAATGCCGGAATAGTTTTATCAGTTATTCCGGCAAAACTGGGAGTCAGCGTGCGAACATGCCCATCCGGGATTAGTCAAGGCGGAGAAGGAGAACCCTTTTGCCGGAATAATCCCCTATAGGATTATTGCCGGAATATCTGCGTGCGTCCGCAATGCCGGAATAAATGGGTCGCAAAAAAAAAGACAAAAAAAAAGACACGGTGGATTACTCCGCCGTGTCTTACAAGCTTAGTTAGGGGACTTGCGCCCTGTTACCTCCAATCCAGAGAAAGAGGTATTGCGAGCATATCAGATTACTTGCTAACGTGCAAGCATAGACGGAAGATTCATGCGTTACTTCACTCGCATAAGGGGCAGGGCTTACGCCCCACCCCCGCGCTTACGCGCTTACTTCTTCTTTGAAGCGGTCACCGACGCGGCGGCCGCGACCACCGCCGGGAGGGTATCGCGGAGGAAGCCGACGACTTCACCCAACTCTTCCGGCGCAACGTGCGTAGGCTTCGCGCCCTTGCCGGTGCCGATACGGAAGGCGATACGATCATCCTCGTTCATAGAGATCGTAGCGTGCAACATGTCAACCGTGCCGAGAGCCTTCGCGGTACGGTTCAGACCGTTCTTCGCGTACCCGTCAAGGGCTTCGATGAACGCCGCGAGATCGGCCACGGGGACTTCCTGAGCCCCGGTGCCCTTACCGCGAGCGAGGGCGAAGCGGACAACGGG
>Ga0114973_10003082_pt1 | contig 11859 bp, 6 predicted proteins | sample M_140807_MF_Meta_FD_87025 | JGI IMG/M metagenome (GOLD analysis project Ga0114973, IMG submission 87025) | Freshwater microbial communities from Lake Montjoie, Canada to study carbon cycling - M_140807_MF_MetaG | ecosystem: Environmental > Aquatic > Freshwater > Lake | place: Lake Montjoie... | reverse complement strand
TCTCCCGGTTCGAGGCGCCGTGGGTGGTGGGGCCGCTGGAGTCGATGGGGCTCGAATGGACGCCGCAGTTGACGAAGAAGGCGGTGATCTGGCTCTCGCTGCAACTCGGCAAGCCGATCCTCAAGCTCACCGATGCGGACTACAACGAACACGGCCTCCAGGACCTGCTCTCCTGCCGAGGCCGGGCCTACGACACCAACATCGAGGTCTTCAAGGCGATGCAGGGCACGATCACCGGATGGCCGGGGGGCAAGGCGGGGGGCCGCGGGCCCCACGGCGGCTCCGACGCTTTTCCGAAGCGGGTGGTCGTCTTCAGCCCGCACCCAGACGACGACGTGATCAGCATGGGCGGCACGTTCATCAGGCTCTGCGAGCAGGGGCACGAGGTGCACGTCGCCTACCAGACGAGCGGCAACATCGCCGTCTGGGATGAGTCGGCCGATCGGCACGTCGATTTCGTCGAGGAGTTTTGCAAGGCGTTTGGCGTTGGTGCGGCGATTTCGAAGGGGGGGGCGAGTGGCATCGCCGACGAGATCCGGCAGTTCCTCAAGACGAAGTCGGCCGGGGCCGTGGACATTCCCGAGCTGCAGACGGTGAAGGGGCTGATCCGGCGGACCGAGGCCCGCGCCGGCGCGAAGTACTCTGGCGTGAAGCCCGACAACATCCACTTCCTCGACCTGCCGTTTTATGAGACCGGCCGTGTCCGCAAAAAGCCGATCGGCCCCGAGGACGTCGCGATCACGGTCAAGCTTCTCGAGCAGGTGCAGCCCCACCAGGTCTATGCAGCAGGCGACCTCTCCGATCCCCACGGCACGCATCGCGTCTGTCTGGCCGTGATTCTGGCGGCACTGGCGGAGGTGAAAGGGCGGCCGTGGGCCAAGGACTGCCAGCTCTGGCTCTACCGCGGCGCCTGGCAGGAGTGGGGGCCGCACGAGATCGAGATGGCCGTGCCGCTCTCACCCGACGAGGTCGAGCGGAAGCGGATGGCGATCTTCAAGCATGAGAGCCAGAAGGATCGGGCGCTGTTTCCCGGAGCGACCGACGAGCGGGAGTTCTGGCAGCGGGCCGAGGATCGCAACCGTGACACCGCGAGGCTCTACGACAAACTCGGACTTCCGGAGTACGAGGCGATCGAGGGCTTTGTGCGCTCCACGTACTGAAACTCAAGCGAAGGGCACCATGACCAAGAAGTACAACGTCGGGATCATTGGCTACGGCTGGGCAGCCACCGCCCACATCGCGGCGATCAACGCCACCACGCAGGGCCGCGTTGCGGCCGTCTGGTCGTCGCGGCCGCTCGATTCGGCTGAGCTGTCGGCGAAGCACGGTGGCACGATCAAGGCCTATCGCGAGCTCGACGCCATGCTCGCCGACCCCGACATCCACGTGGTCGACGTCACGAGCTATCCCAGCCAGCACCGCGACCAGGCGGTAGCGGCGGCGAAAGCGAAGAAGCACGTGATTCTCGAGAAGCCGATGGCCAACACGCCGGAGGAGGTTCGCGACATCGTGGCGGCCGCCGAGGCCAACGGCGTGAAGGGATGCGTCTGCTTCGAGTGCCGCTACTCAAACCAGTTTCAGGTCACGAAGGCCCTCCTCGACGAGGGCCTGCTCGGGAAGTTGCACTACGGCGAGGTCGACTACTACCACGGCATTGGCCCGTGGTACGGCCAGTATCGCTGGAACACCGGCAAGAAGGACGGCGGCAGCGCCCTGCTCACGGCCGGCTGCCACGCGCTCGACGCGCTGCTCATGCTCATGGGCAACGATGTGGCGAGCGTGACGAGCCTGAGCACGAAGTCGGCGAGCGACATCTTCAAGCCCTACGAATACGACACGTCGAGCGTGACGATCCTCCACTTCAAGAACGGCGCGATCGGCAAGACGGCAGCCATCGTTGACTGCCTGCAGCCCTACTACTTCCACACGCACCTGGTGGGCAGCGAGGGGAGCCTGCTCGACAACAAGTTTCACTCCATGAAGCTCAAGGCCGACAAGAGCCACTGGAGCGGGCTATCGATGAAGATGCTCGACTCGGGCGACGTCAGCGACCACCCCTATCAGGCGGAGTTCCAGGCCTTCTTCGATGCCCTCGACCGGGGCGAAGACATGCCGCTGACCAGCTTCAAGGAGGCGAAGAAGACGTTCGACGTGATCTTCGCGGCCGACACGAGCGCGGCTCAGGGCGGCACGCCGGTGCGGCTGGCGTGATGAACAATCGGGGGGTATCGGTGCGTGTGAATAAAACGCTGGCTCGGCTCAGGGCTGCCCACGCCCCGTCGCCGGACGTTCGCTCCGGGCATCCTGCCCTCCGCTCACTCGATGCTGCTCTCGCTTCGCCATCCTGGCTGCGCTCGACCAGCAACGCCGGCTCCCGGGGCATGGGCAGCCCCTCGCTGAGTTCCGGCTCCTGTGATGTGATTCCAACAGGACAAGCAGTCGGTCGGTGGCACGCGCAGACGCCGGTGCGATTTGTGCCACGCGGTGCCCGCTCGGTACCGTTTGGGCAGAGAAATCACAAATCCCGCCGGCGACGAGCATGTCACCGCCGGCTGCGTTGCGGCCAGGATAGGTTCTCTAACATCGGAAGTAGCTTCATGACTCAGTGTCGTTTGTCGGCGCTTGTAGCGTGTCTTGTCACCATGGCTGCGTCCGTGGCCGTCGCCCAGCCGGCCGTCGCTCCCGCCGGGTGGACGGCGCTCTTCAATGGCCGCGATCTCGCCGGGTGGCGGGGAAGGCCTCACTTTGATCCTGCGAAGGAGGCCGAGGGCACGCCCGAAGAGCGAGCGAAGCGGCAGGCTGAGTGGGACGCCGACATGCGGCAGCACTGGAAGGTGGAGAACGGCGTGATCGTGAGTGACGGCCACGGTGTGTTTCTCACCACCGACCGCGACTTCGGCGACTTTGAACTCGTGCTGGAATGGATGCTGCCGGCATCATGCGCCGACAGTGGGATCTATCTTCGCGGCAATCCGCAGGTGCAGATCTGGGACCCAGCCTGCGAGCGGGATTTCAAGCACGGCTGCGAGAAGGGGTCGGGCGGCCTCTGGAACAACCCCGCCGACGCTCCCGGCAAGTGGCCGCTGGTGAAGGCCGACAAGCCGATCGGCGACTGGAACACCACGCGGATCACGATGAAGGGCGATCGGGTGACGGTGGTGCTCAACGGTCAGGTCGTGGTGAACGACGCGCCGCTCGTCAACTACTTTCAGAAGGGGCAACCGCTGCCCGCGCGGGGCCCGATTCAAATCCAGACCCACGGGGCGCCGATGCACGTTCGTAACGTATTCGTCCGCGACCTCGGCACCTTTGACCTCTCGGCACCCGACTGGCGGGATCTCGGCGAGACGGATTTTACGAACGTCAACTGTGCGGCCGACACCTGGACGTGGTCGCCCGATGGCGTGAAGTGCTCGGGGCAGCCCGTGGGCGTGATCCGCACGAAGGAGCCGATCGCCGACTTCGAGATGTCACTTGAATGGCGTCACCTCTCCGATGGTGGGAACTCAGGGGTGTTTCTCTGGGCTCCGAAGGCGGCACTCGATTCGATCAAGCCCGGCCAGCTGCCCCCCGGCGGCATCGAAGTGCAGGTGCTCGACCACGGCTTCACGGCGAAGTACGAGGCATCGAGTGGCAAGCAGGCCGACTGGTTCACGACCGATGGCGACGTCTTCCCGGTGGGCTCGTCCACCATGAAGCCTTTCCCGCCTACGGCCCCGCGTGGATCGCGGAGCTTCCCGAAGGAGCGGCACTCGCTGGGCACGCCCGCGTGGAACCACTACTTCATCCGGGCCGTGCAGGGAGAGGTGCGGCTCTGGGTGAATGGCCACGAGGTGTCAGGGGGCTCGGAATGTAACCCATCGAGCGGGTATCTTTGCCTCGAGTCGGAAGGGGCCCCGGTGGAGTTTCGCCGCATGAAGATCAGGGAGATCGCCGCCGCGGGTTCGCCCTCGTCAGAGGAGGGTTTCGTGCGGTTGTTTGACGGCACGACGCTTGACGGCTGGCAGGGGGCGGTCGATGGCTACGAGGCCGTGAATGGCGAAATCCGCTCGAAGCCGGGCGTGGGTGGCAACCTGCTCACGGCGGGTGAGTATGGCGACTTCGAACTCCGCTTCGAGTTCCGGCTCACGCCCGGCGCCAACAACGGCCTCGCGATCCGCGTGCCGCCGCAGGGGGATGCGGCGTTTCAGGGGATCGAACTTCAGATCCTCGATGACGGCCACGAGAAGTACAAAGACATCAAGCCCTGGCAGGCGCACGGTTCGATTTACGGCGTCGTGGCTGCCGAGCGCGGCACGTGCCTCAAGCCTGCGGGCGAGTGGAACACCGAGGAGGTGACGGTGCAGGGGTCGCACATCAAGGTCGTGGTCAACGGCAAGACGATCGTCGACGCCGACACCGCTCCCTACCGCGATGGTCGGCCCACGCCCGACGGCCAGGCCCACCCAGGTCTCGCCCGCACGAAGGGGCACCTGGGATTTGCCGGCCATCACGACGAGGTCCACTTCCGCAATATCCGGCTCCGCAATCGTGCGAGCGAAACGAACTGAACGAATCCCGTTTTCCCACCGAGGTCCACCATGAACCGCTCCCAGTCCGCCGCCCCGCCAGCCCCCACGTTTCGTCTGTGGCTGATGATGGTGCTTGAGTTCGCGATCTGGGGCGCGTGGCTGCCCCTGATCTGGGGCTACATGGGCAAGGACGGGCTCAACTTCACCGACTCGCAGATTGCCTGGGTCGGTAGTGCCTTCGCGATCGCTTCGATCGTGGGCATCTTCTTCTCAAGCCAGTTCGCCGACCGAACGTTCGCCGCCGAGAAGTTCATGGCCGTGAGCCACTTCATCGGGGGCCTGGCGATGCTCGGCATGTACTGGGCCAAGGATTTTCCGACGTTCTTCGGGCTCATGCTGGTGCACGCCCTGCTCTACGTGCCCACGATTTCCGTCTCCAACTCAATCGCCTTCACGCACATGAAGGATGCGCAGAAGGAGTTCGGGATCGTGAGGATGGGGGGCACCATCGGCTGGATCCTCGCGGCCTGGCCGCTCTTCTTCCTCCTCCAGGGCAAGGAGGGCGTCGCCGCCGTCGCCGCCAGCCGCAACATCTTCCTCGTGGCCGGGATCACGTCACTGGTCCTCGCTGTGTTTAGCCTGTTCCTGCCCCATACGCCGCCGAAGCGGGCCGCCGCGGGGGAGGGTGGATTCGCCTGGCTCAAGGCGGCGAGTTTTCTCTCGAAGCCATTCCTGCTGGTGCTGTTCGCCGTCACGTTCATCGATTCCATGATTCACAACGGGTATTTCCTGTTGGCGGGCAACTTCCTTGGCAGCAAGACGGTGGGCATCAAGCCGGAGTGGATCATGCCAGTGATGAGCATCGGCCAGGTGGCGGAGATCCTCACGATGGCGGTGCTGGGCGCCGTGCTGGCGAAGCTGGGCTGGAAGACGACGATGATCCTGGGAATCCTGGGCCATGCGGCCCGGTTCGCCGTATTCGCGCTGATGCCGCAGAATCAGGCGATGATCATCGCGGTGCAGGTGCTCCACGGCATCTGCTACGCGTTCTTCTTTGCCACGCTCTACATCTTCATCGACGCGGCCTTTCCGAAGGACGTGCGGTCCAGCGCGCAGAGCCTGTTCAATCTGCTCGTGCTGGGCCTCGGTGACCTGGCTGCGAAATGGTTCTTCATCCCGCTGCAGGGGCAGTTGACGGTCGATGGTCAGACCACCGACTACCGCAAGTTGTTTCTCGTGCCTTCGGCCATGGCCCTCGTGGCGGCGGTGCTCCTGCTGGTCGCCTTCTGGCCACCGAAGTCGCTGGCGACGGCGGCCGACACCGAAGACGACCTCGAGACCGAGCCCCAGGCGATCACCTGAGCGCCTGGGCGGTCGGGCCTGCGGTCAGCAGGTCCGGAGGGCGGAGGCGTGGAGCCTATGCAGGGCCGTGTTGAGTCGGCTCTTGACGGTGCCTATTGGAATGCCGAGGCGGTTGGCCACCTCGCGGTGCTTGAGCCCCTGACGGTAGACGAGGTCCAGCGTGCTGCGGAGCGGTTCGGGCAGGGCTGCGACCGCCTTCAGGACCCAGGCCACGGTCTCGGCATCCTGCATGATCTCGGTCGAGTTCTGACCTTTGGCGGCGATCGTCTCTGCCAGCGAGCCCGACTCGGGGCGGACGTCCATTGGCCGGTCGAGGCTCACCATCCGATGGCGGTGGTTTCGGCGGCGGGCATCGATCGCCTGATTGGTGGCGATCGCGTAGAGCCATGGGCGGAAACGCTTGCCGTCGGCGAACTGGCCGCATTTCTGATGGACGCGGAGGAAGGTGGCCTGAAACACGTCTTCGGCCAGTTGGGCGTCGCCACCGAGGTAGCGGCGGAGGTAGCCATAGAGTTCGTGCTCGTAACGGTGCACGAGGTTCTCGAACGCGTCGTCATCGTCGTGGATACGGATCCTGTGGATCAGATCCTCGTCGGTGGCGGCTTCGACCTGGACTGCGGAACGTGCCATGGCCCGGCCCTCCTGCTGCACGGGTGGAACCTTCGGGGGATCGCGGCCGCGCCGGATGTTCCGAAGGCACCTATTTCCTCATGCACGATCCGTGCCAAACCGACAACTGCCGCAGGCAATTCGGAAAACCCCGGAAATCGCCTCAGAAACCCAGTTTGAAGGCCGCCGGCGATGACCGCCGGAATGGCAGGGGTGTATCAACTTGCAACGCCGGCGTTGCATTTTGCAACGTTTGCAAGGTGGACCGTTACGTCGCCGTCGGCAGTTTTGCGGCCAGCCACGCCTTGTATCCGCCCACGAGATCACGGGCATCAGAGCGGCCAAGGTGCTGCAGCAGGCTGGCGGCAATCGCAGATCGATAGCCCCCCTCGCTGTCCCCCGTAGCACAGGTTTTCAACCTGTGTGTCTTCCCGGTTCGCATTGGGCTCGCGGCATCATCGCTTGCATGTGCGATTCCGGAAGGGGGAGCAGCCGGATCGGAAGCACGCGCAGTAGCCGGTGAGACGTGTGCCCCGCGGCGGTCCCTCCGGAGCGTTTGAGAAGAGAACTCACACGTCCCGCCGGCGCCGAGCATGTCGCCGGCCGGCTGCGGTGGCGCTCCAACGCGCGAGCATCCAGTGTGAACCGTATCCGCCTGCGCCCGGCTGCCGAGCTGGATCGTCGCCTCGGCACGGTCGCGGAGTTCGATGTGGCCGGCGATGAAGTCGGCGTGGAAGTGCGTGAGAAACACGTGCTTGATCGTGAATCCACCGGCCTTGGCGTCGGCGAGGTACTGGCCGATGTCCCGCTGGGGATCGACCACGGCCGCCGTTCGCGTCGTGTCGTCCGTGATCATGTAGGAGGCGTGCGAGAGGCAGGCCAGGTAGTACTGCTGGATCTTCATGGCTCGGTCTCCAGACGGGGATGACGGAGGCACAAGGATCCGCAAGGCGTCGGTCAGGGGCCGACGAAGGTGGGGAATCCGGCCCGCGTCAGGTCGGGGTAGCCAGGCTTGAGAGGGCGGACGTCGTAGCCGCTCTTCTGCAGGATTTTCGCGGCGGCGAGGCAGCGGCCTCCGGCGAGGCAGTGCACGTAGACAATTTTGTCTTTGGGAAGGACACGGGCCAACTGTTCCGGCGACACGCCTCGCTCGAGCGTGCTCAGGGGCAGCGACACCGCACCGACCACATGGCCGTCTTTCCACTCGTCGGGTTCGCGACAATCGACGATCAAGGCCTTCTGCTCGGCGACGCCTTGCTTGACGATGTCCAGGGAGTCTTTGGTGTGCTGTGCCGACGCCTGGCCGGCGAGGCTGCTGGCGAGGAGGCCCGCGAGGAGCAATCGGCTGCAGGAGGTGGCGGATGACGTGGCGGCCTGGTTCCACGGCATCCGGGCGAGCAGCATCGCCATGCCGCAGGTGTCGGTGACGCCGGCGAACACGAGGCCGCAGCCGATGAAGCCGGCCAGGCCCGTGCCGATCGCCTGCCAGTTCACGGGGGCGTTGGGGCCAAACGCGGCGAGAGCGGCACCGATCGCAACGAGCGTCCCGGCGGCGATCCGCACCTGCCGCTCGAGCGACATCGCCTTGCGGCCGCGGACCACGGGCAGGCCGGCGGCCTCGCAGGCGGCCGTGCCGCCCTCGACGCTCACCACCTTGTCGATGCCGGCAGCAAGCATCTTCTCGCATGCCTTCTGACTGCGGCCGCCCGACTTGCAGACGAAGTAGACCGGTCCCTCCGCGGCGAGGCTGGCGATCGTCTGGTGATCGAGCCGGTCGAGGGGGATGTTGCGGGCGAAGTCGACATGCACTTCGCCGTACTCGGCCGGCGTGCGGACATCGATCAGCGTGAGCCGGTCGCTGCGGCGGCGAAGGTCGGCGAGCGTTGCGGGGGAGACCGTGGCCACCATGCGAAATCCTCCGGGAGGGTGGGAAGCGGTCGCTGGCCTGGGGCAGCGACCGCCGTTAATATATCGTAATGTCACGATATGTCAATCACTTTTTCCAGGGACGAAAACGGGGCAAGAATCAGATCCCCAAACGCCACCTGCCGGCGACCTTAGATTGGGGGGGCCCGAACCCCGCTGAATGGAATGTCGGTGGTGGCGCCACGCCGTGGGCTGTCGGCCAGCAAGGAAGCGCGAGATGCCTCTGAAGGTCTCCTTCATCGAGCGATTGGAGCAGGTGCTCGACCACGCGGTCGCATTTCTCAACCGTGACGACGATCTCTTTGCGCGACCTCGGATCGTGGTGCCAACCCCCGGGGCAAAGGCGTGGCTGCAAGACCGGCTGGCGCGAAGGCTCGGCAGCGGGGATGGGGGAGACGGCATCATCGCCAACGTCCACATCTCGTACCCGGCAACGATCACCGCGCTCCTGCAGCCGGCCCGCAGCTTCGAACCCGATCCCTGGTCGTTCGACCCGCTGACGTTCACCGTGCTCGATGTCATCACCGGGCCTGGCGCCGCCGAGTTCGGGATTCCGTTCGACGTCGTTCGTGAACCGCTGCTCATCGCGCGACGGATTGCGGGCCTGTTCGACACCTACCACGACCGTCGGCCGGCGATGATCCGGCTGTGGGAGGGAGACCGCCCGGCGTTCAGCCCCGTGGCGGTCGGACGCGATTACGGTGGCGAGTGGGCGGCGGATCCCCTGCCGGAGAGCGACGCCTGGCAGTTTCGCGTGTGGCAGGCGGTGCGTCGGAGGATCGCGCAGCCGAGCCCGCCGCAGCGCATGGGCGTCGAACACCTGGCGAGCCGCGATCCGCTCCTCGTGGCCGGGCTGCAGTCGCTGTCGCTCCAGCAGATCGCCGCGATCAAGACACTGGCGGGAGCCTGCGACGTCCATGTCTTGCTCGTGCATCCGTCGCCGCCACTCCAGGCCCGCTGGGCCACTGGCCTACCGCCCGAGTCGGAGGGGGTGCCCCCGAAGCGCGAGGCGGCCGAGTTGCCCGATGACCTCGACCCGCTTGTGGCCACCTGGCTGCACGGCGCTCGCGAGACGCAGATGCTCCTCGCGTCGCAGGGCATCATCCCCGAATCCGCTGCCGCGACCGGAGCCGGCACGTCCGCCGAGCCGGCCACGCTCCTCGCGCGGATGCAACAGACGATCGCCACGGCCCGCGAGCCCGTGAAGCAGCCGCACGATCCGGCTGAGGACCACTCGTTCTCGATCCACCGCTGCTACAGCCTGTCGCGACAGGCCGAGGCGATCCACGATGCGATCCTGCACGCGTTCGTCGAACTCGACGACCTGCAGCCGCACGAGATCGTGATCGTCAGTCCGTGCCTGGAGCGACTGGCACCGCACCTCGAGGCGGTCTTCGATCGGGAGGTCGAGGGGCAGGGAAAGCAGCGCGTGAAGCTGCCACTGGTTGTCGCCGACCGCGGGCTCAACCAGGTGAGCGAAGCCGCCGAACTGCTCGTGGAACTGCTCGGTCTTGTCGGCTCGAGGTGCTCGGTCGAGAAGTTCCGGGCGGTGGCGGCCCACCCGCTCGTGACGCGGCACTTCCACGCGGACGACGACACAGTCCGCTGCTGGGACCAGTTGATCGAGCGGACGAGGATCCACTGGGGCTTCGACGCGGCCCATCGCCTCCGCGAGAAGTTTCCGGCGGAGGCGGCGGAACCCCACACCTGGCGGGCGGGGCTCGAGCGGATGCTGCTGGGGGCCACGCTGCCCGATGCAGATCCGAGGCCGGAACTCGGCGGCACGGTGCCGTTGGCCGACGTGCCGCTCGCCGATCTCTCCGCCATCGTGTCGCTGGTGCGGATCTTCGAGGTCGTACTCGAACTCGATGCCGCGACCGCGGTGCCGCGGCCGACCGGGGAGTGGTGCGGGGCGGTCGAGCGGGCGCTCTTCGACCTCTGCGGCGAGGAGTCGGGCGAACTCGCTGATCCCCTGCGGATGGTGCGCGAACTTCGCGACTCGGCCTCCAACACCCCGGTGCCGTTTGGCGATGTGAGGGAGATCCTGTCTGAGTCGTTGCAGTCGGCGGCGGGTCGCCAACCGCTCCGCACCGGAGCGATCACGGCCACCTCCATGGCGCCGCTGCGGGACGTGCCGTTTCGGGTGGTGTGCGTGGCCGGTTACGACGATGGCACGGTGGCTGCGGCCGAGTCGCGAGGCGATGATCTCATCGCCCGTCAACCGCTTGCGGGCGACGGCGATCCGCGGATCGACATCCGCCGGACTCTGCTCGACGGCCTGCTTGCCGCCCGCGATCGTGTCGTGATCACCTGCAACGGCAGCAACATCAAGAACAACCAGCCGCTGCCGCTGGTCACGCCACTCGCCGAACTCATCGACTTCGCGGTCCGTCACGGCGTCGCGGAGGCCACCGGCGCCCAGGCCGGCGGCGTCGAGGTGATGCATCCGCGGCACGCGGTGGGCCACCGGAACTTCCACATGGGGGAGGTCCAGCCGGGAGTGATCTGGAGCCACGACGCCGCCGCGCGGGCCACGTCGCTTGCGATGGGCGGCGACGAGCACGAGATTCCGAGCGAGGCCGGTTCACCGCCGGAGATGCCGGTGATCGAACTCGCCATGGTCGAGGAGATGGTGCGAGATCCGCTCGGCCTGTATCTGAAGAAGTCGCTTGGCATCAGCACCTGGCGGGACGACGAGGAGTTTCCGGCCGCCACGTTTCCGCTCGTGATGTCGGACCGCGACCGGCGGGAACTCACCGTGGGCCTGCTGGACGTGCTCGTCGCCGGCGGGAACGACGAGGCGACGCGTGTCCGGGAATGGCTGGCCGGGGTGCGGGCATCGGGTCGCGTGCCCTTTGGCCGCTTCGGCGACGCCGCCCTGCGCGAGATCCACGAACTCGCCCACGGCATCCGGCGCGGGGCAGCGGAAGAGGATCCGCCGATCCCGCTCACCGGGTTCGAGGCGTTTCCGGTGCGAATCCATGTGCCCGAGGGACTGCTGACCGGCCACGTATCGAACCTGCATCGGGAGTCGAACCAGCTCGTCCACGTGCGCGTCACCGAGGGCGAACGCACATCCTGGGGCATGCCGCTGCATGTCGCGGCCCTGCACCTGCTGGTCCTTCAAGCGGCCGGCATGCCGGCGGAGCGAGCGGTTGTGGTCTCGCGACACAAAGACTGGAAGGTGGGCGGTGCCGGCCCGGCGATGATCGAGCGCACCGTGCGGCTCGCCGAAGCCTTGCGGGACCAGGCCGTCGCGACTGAGCGGCTCGCCGCGATCTGCAGGCTCGTGCCCCGCGCCCTGGCCTCGCCGTGCGGCCGGTTTGGCGGCGCGGCGGCGGCGGCCGTCAAAGATCGCGAGAAGGGGCGTACTGCGTTTCAGAGTTACGTCCGCTGGCGATTCGACGGCCGCAAGGAGGCCATGGTCTACGGTTCGGCGCCGCGGTTCGAC
>Ga0114973_10003080_pt1 | contig 11859 bp, 12 predicted proteins | sample M_140807_MF_Meta_FD_87025 | JGI IMG/M metagenome (GOLD analysis project Ga0114973, IMG submission 87025) | Freshwater microbial communities from Lake Montjoie, Canada to study carbon cycling - M_140807_MF_MetaG | ecosystem: Environmental > Aquatic > Freshwater > Lake | place: Lake Montjoie... | reverse complement strand
TAAATTGGGGAAGCCCCACTCCAGCTACAACGCTAGTCGTACAAATCGATCCTGACCCCATTCCCACTTTAATCGCATCTGCACCGGCCTCAAAAAGATGGGTCGCCCCATCGGCAGTGGCTACATTTCCAGCTATCACGGCGAGAGAGCTATAGTTTTGCTTAATCCATTTAACTATCTCAAGAACCGCTTTGGAATCTCCATGGGCCGTATCCACAGCTACAAAATCTACTCCCGCTTTATTTAACAACTCCACACGAAGCTTCGCTTCATCTCCCACTCCAACAGCAGCTCCACACCTCAAACGACCTTTTGCATCCCGATTGGCCAGAGGATGTTTGATGGTCTTCATCATATCTTTAATAGTAATAAGACCTTTTAGGTTTGAGTTTTTATCTACAATAGGAAGTTTTTCGATGCGATGCTTGTGCATCAGCTTCACGGCATCGGCCATAGAAATAGTTTCATGCCCTGTGACCAACCGGTCCGCTGAGGTCATGACCTCCCGAATAGCTCGCTTTAGGTTTTCTTCAAACCTTAAATCTCGATTGGTCACAATCCCAACCAGTTTTCCCGATTCAGTAATAGGAAATCCAGAGATACCATTTTTCTTCATTAAAGAAATGGCCTCTTGAACGGTTTGGTTAGGTTCTAAAGTGATGGGATCCAAAATCATCCCACTTTCACTCTTTTTTACCTTTTCCACTTCAAAAGCCTGTTTTTCGGGAGAAAGATTCCGATGAATGACCCCGGCCCCGCCATGACGCGCCATTACTATGGCCGTTTGGCTTTCCGTGACCTTATCCATAGCAGCGGAGATCACGGGAATTTTAAGTTTGATGTTAGGTGTCACCAACGAATCGGTTTCTACCTGGGTTGGCAAAATTTCGGAAAAACGAGGCACAAGAAGGACGTCATCGAATGTAAGCCCTTCCTGTAATGACTCGATAGATTTCATTTAAAATTGGCTTTAAAGGTACTTCTCATTTTAGACCGCGTCAAGAGACTCTCCCTTTGGAATCTTTATGAAAATAGATATAATAAACGATACTTCATCCCACTTATAAACTATGGAAAAACAATACTATCCCTTTAATCGCATTTCGTCCCGAACTGAGAACACTCCTCTCGATGTATCGATAGTGATGCCTGTACTTAACGAAGGCGATATCGTGGAATCTGTTCTGCTTGACTGGAACCAATCCCTGATTGAAATGGGGCTTAATTACGAAATTATTGTCATCAACGACGGCTCATTAGATGGGACCGGAAGGGTCCTAGATAAACTCCGTAGAGAGATCCCTCAGCTAAGAGTGGTTCATCAGCTCAATACCGGCCATAGCCAAGCTATTCGAAGAGGATATTCCTTAGCTCGGGGACAATATATTTTGCAATGTGATCTGAATGGTCGATATGAGCCTGAGGACTTCTCACGACTCTGGGAGGCCAAAGACCATCATCGAATGATCATTGCTCACCGGACTCATCGCTTGGATAGCTTTGCCCGAAGGTCGTTATCCCACCTCTTAAGGAAGTTCACCGGTTGGGTGTGTGGGGTAAAACTTCAAGATCCGAATGTTCCATTTCGACTTTTCAAAAGAGAACCCCTTTTACCTTTCGTTAAGCTTTTACCACCGGATTGGAAATCAACTAACCTTGCTTTGTCGGTCTATGTGGGCAAACAGACCCCCCAATATATTTCTGAGGTTAAAATCCCCTTCAGAAAAAGAGCGTTGGGGAAAAGTTCTACCTCTCTTTATGAGCTCATTAATCTGGGCTGTGAGTATTTACGGGAGTTGTTTGGGTTGCGAAAACTCTTAAAATCAGCTCCGCAAACAACAGGTTCATTAGAGCGACTGAACACAATCTCTCCATAATTCCTTCACAATTTATTGGTACGGTGGAAATAGGAGATACACTATGAAAGCCGCTTCCAAAAAACTATCAAAACCCGCAAAAAAACCGAGCTCCAAAGCTTGTGGCCAATCAAAATGTAAAGAGGCAGCAACGGAGAGTGGTTATTGTCGACTCCACTATCTGGCCAACTGGAAACGAATCAAACTGAATAACCAGCTAAAAGCCGAGGCGAGATTAAATCATTTCGTTGATAAACTCGCTAAAAAATATCCCGACAGCTACATCGAAAAGATCAAAGAAGGGGTAGAGAACGAAGACCGATTTCTCGAGATAACCAAAGAACTCGATATTGAATCTAAAGAAGCGGTAAAAGAAACCGATTCAGAGTTTCTAGAGCGATTTTTAAGAGTCGTAAAACCAGGGTCTTAAATCAATCTACCGTAAAATAAATTTGTCTCTCCCGGGGAACCCCTACGGCATTTTCAAGCCTTAAAAGGTAGCTCCCCTCAGTCAATCCTGGTTTCGAGTTTAAGGAGAACTGAGAATTTTCCGACGGGTTGATCTTTTGAGAAGAGATAAGTTCTTCACCAGTATAACGGCCATTGTCGTCCTCTAAGACCTTAAAAAGGGTGGCTTCTACCGACTGCGCTAACGACAGAGGAAAGTTATTACCTGAAAACTCTTTTAAATGCAGAATTGGGAATCCAAAACCCGCAGAGTTATCAAGTTTAAAAGTAGATTTAGCTAAAGGAAAACCCTCTTCAGTTTTTGAGCGGTTAGGTAACGGGATAACTGGGTCTCCTAAGAGCTCGGTAATAAAGTAGCTCCAAGAGTTTTGATCGGTCTCAAGATTGTTTCCGTTTTCAAACACGAAGGCCTGTAAAGCTTTAAGAGAAAAGTCTCCCAGCCTTCCCTGCCTTAAAACTCCATACTTCCGATAGAAAGATTCCAGAATCTGCAGCCCGTAATTTGACCCAGTCAGCTCGAGGTTACCAAACTCATCGACTTGGTAAATGGGCATTCCAGTCGCAGGACGGGCCGAGCCAAGATATGCCACAACTCCAGCTTTAGACTTTACTAAGTTGGTACCGATAGAAAGCTCTCCTTTGAAATTGTCGGCATAAATAGATTCATTCGTGAGAGCTTCATCAAATGCACCATTTGAACAGCTGATGGAAACCAATAGAGCCGGTCGAAACTTACTGGGCGGAACTAAGGCCGAAATATCTTTCGAGGATATAGACTGTTTATCAAGGAAAAGTTCATTTCCCTGACCATGATCCACATGGTACGAAAATGGAGTCGGGGACTCGCCTTTCAAAAGATCCAACATTTTTTCCTTTGAATAATTTTTCTGAGTTGTAAAATTTTTCCTAACCCCTCTCCAATCTAACTTGATATCTTGGATTGTATTCAAAGCTCCCAATTCTCCCACATAAACTTCAGAAGACGGAAATGCTTTACCACCGAACAAGCTCAATTCATCAGAACTTTCGTTTGCAAAGGCCATCCAAGCATCTACTTTTTCAGTGTAACTTTGAACTTCAGCTTCATCGTTTAAAGGCAATCTTCCGACGGACACTTTAGGTTCTAAGCACTTTCCTATGGCTCCATAACAAGCATCAGTTGGAGTGAAGTTTCTTCCCACGTCGGTACTGTAGGCAAAATAGTAACTTGGAGGAACTACGTCTGAACTGCCAAGAATCGTTACATACTTTAGTGCGCTCGGCTCTTCCATTCGACTTTGCAAATAGTTAGAGATCTTTTTCGCAAGTTCATAGTTGTAACCGGTGTGTTTTTCGGCATTAAATGGTTTTACGAAATTGTCCCGTTCCTCACGAGTCTTATACCCCTCTGGTAGAGAATCTTCTGAAATTGCCTCTTCATTTTTATCGATATCCTCAACGCTCACGATTGTCGTTTTGATCCCTAACTTACTCTCGTGATATTTTTTTAAAAGCTCCGCCGCTTTTTGTAGTTTCGAAGAAGTGACAATCACAGAGGGGGTGGCAAACAAATCCTTTAAAGCCATCGAAGCAAATCTGTCTGGCTCGGTATAAGAAACTTTAATATCGGCAGAAGTTACTTTTAAAACTTTGCCCGTCAGCAAATCAACTTGAATAGGAAATACATTTACAAAAAGCGAATCCTTGTTTTGATAACTCTGAATTAATTTCCCAGGGAAATATCTTTCATGGTTATTTCTACGGAAGGTCAGTCTGTTTTTTAAGTTCCAAACATAAGCATCAGCTACTTTAGGAACCGGAACAGAGATAACCGTTTCTTCTAACGTCACATTTTCAAGTTGAGCCTCCGCTGTGCGTTCGGGATCTACTTTAAACACTTTAGAGACTTGCGGCACCTTCGGCATTCCACTTAAGGCCAAAGGACGCCCTCCCGGAATTTGTAAGTCGATCTTTCCCTCTTTCAAAGCTTTGAATTGAATCTGCCCAAGCCTGAAAGAAGCTAGGGGAGTTATCTGTCTTGCCCCAGTTCTTAAAGATTTCCCCACCAGCTCCAAAGGAACTTCTCTTTGAAAGAAATCAGGGCGAGAAAAGCCAAAAATGACTTTAGTGATAAAGAAAAAAACTAAGACCGGACTTTTTACAAACCGTTGGGCCATAGGTGGATATGTTTTACCACAAAACCAAGACGCGCCGTCACATTATTTCCAAAAAAGATGCGTATCAGCCCCCCTAACCAAAGCTGGCGACCAAACACAAAAAAAACAATATTTACAGACTCTTATAATCACACCCCTCTTCAGCAAAGGCTTTGAGATTAGATTCAGGGACAAACTTTGACACAAGTTTAAATAAAACAGTTGCGTAACTAGATAACTTGCATTTATAAACAGTGCCTAATTACCGTAGAAATTGTTGATTTTCCGGTGAAATAAGTAAGGAAAAGGTATGAAACTAGGTATCGTTGGTAAAAAAGTGGGAATGACTCAGGTTTTCGATGAGTCTGGAAATATCGTTCCAGTAACAGTAGTCGACACATCGAACTGTTTTGTAACACAAGTTAAAACAAAAGATTCAGACGGTTACACTGCTCTTCAAGTAGGGTTTGGAGATAAAAAACCTCAAAACGTCGGCAAAGCCAAATTGGGTCACTTCAAAAAAGCTGGAGTCCAAGCAAGAGCTATCACTAAAGAGCTCCGATTAGAGAACACAGACGATGTAACTCAAGTTAAAGCGGGTCAGGCATTGACTGTAGCCATGTTTGAAAAAGGCGACCATGTCGACGTCACCGGAACAACTCGCGGAAAAGGTTTTCAAGGGGTTATCAAACGTTGGGGATTCCACGGTTGCGATGCTTCTCACGGAGGTCACAAATACTTCCGTCACGGGGGTTCCAACGGTAGCAATACTTTTCCTGGTAAAGTTTTGAAAAACAAAGGAATGCCCGGTCATACAGGGGACGTTCAACGTACAATGAACAATATGAAAGTTGTGGACGTCAGACCTGAACAAAACCTTCTATTCTTGAAAGGTGCTGTTCCAGGGGCTAAAAATGGTCTTCTAGTCATTAGAACTTCTAATCGCTCGAAGAAGCAACCTACGGGACGAACACTAACTAAATAGTTTGTTTGTAAAAGATTCAATGTATTCAAGGGGACTTCGGTCCCCTTTTTTATTTTTGGTGCCCTGTTTGCACTCGTAGTTTAGAGTAGACAAGGCGAAGGACGATCGTATGTTAAAAAACAAACAAACCCTTTCAGGATACAGTTTCTGGGCAATGGTATTGACGCTGAATTTTTGTGCCTATTCCCTAGCTGAGCGCCCACAGGTGGAGAACGGAGGTCGTCTAGGTTCTGAGCAAAATGTACAACCTAAACAGAATACGGGCAGAAATCCGGCCTCTCTGCATTCAGCCCCTCAGTCAATCATTGAACGAAACCTTCACCCAACAAACCCCAAAACTACCGCCCCAGCGTCAAACACGAGCTCAAGCCACAATAGCGGATTGGCATTTCCGACACGCCCCACACGAGCCCCGTCTGTTCTCGAATCTACACTTTCTGGGAAAGTAGAAAAATGGGATGGTAACTTCATTCCATCCCGAGACGCAAAAGCGGCTAGCTCCAAGATTCTACCATTGAAAACCAAGATATATATTTTTAAAGGAAAGATTAAAAGCGAAGGAAATCCTACTTTATCTTTTTCACCGCAGGTACATAAAGTCTATGCCGTAGTTAACTCGGATGAAAACGGGATTTTCAAAGTTCAACTTCCCCCTGGGGAATATACAGTTTTTGCTGAAATCGATGGAAAGCTATATCGAAACTCTTTTGATGGGGTCGGCAACTTTTCCTCAACCCTAGTGGTAGATGGTCAAAGCACAGAAGAAAACATTACCGACTCTAGAAATGCTGTCTTCTAAAAACACTTTCTAAAAGCACAAGCAGCAAGCGAAGCCTCTACATTTAATAAATCACTCGGTTCCGGTGGCAACTGAACCCAATCCACTTTTATACGTTTCTCTTTCAAGACTTCCTGAACCAATTCCTTCAACTCACTCGATCCCCATGTTGCCAAATTTGATGAAACAAAAATCGTACCGCAAGAATTTAAAATATCGCAACTTTCGCTAACTAAAGCTTTCATGTCCTTCTTTACCGAAAAAACTTTTCCGTTTTGATTTCTTGAAAAGCTTGGGGGATCTAGAATGATAAGATCATAAGTTTTTCCCAACTTCTTGGCCTTTTTAAATTGCTCAAAGACATCAACAGCAAAAAAACTGTGTTTTTCGACAGATATCCCATTCAGGATAAAATTGCGTTTACCCCAGTCCAAATACTTCTTCGACAGATCAACACTTGTGATCGTATTTTCACCTAGAGCACAAGCCAAACTGAAGGCACAGGTATAAGCGAAACAATTTAGGACCTCTTTATTTTTAAAACTATGTCTTAAGAACTCTCTGTTATTTCTCTGGTCTAAAAAGATACCCGTCGAAAATCCTTCATAGGGATGAATCTCTAATTTTATCCCTTTTTCAAAACAAACAATGGAAGAGTCGCTCTCCGCACCCCAAAAAGGTCGATTCAAATAATGACTTTGATCAGCAGTTTTACCGCTTCTATCGCTAATGAAGCGTTTTAAGTAAACAGATTTTATTCCTAAGGAGCTTTCGTAAAAATGCGCGACAGATTCCATAGCGGAAATATCTAAATCGCACTTGCCCTCATGCCACTGAAAAACTAAAAGAGGCCCGTATCTCTCCACAACAAACCCAGAAATTCCCTCAAGCTCGCCGTTAAAAAGCCTATAACAGTCGGTCTTTTCCATTTGAAAAACTTCAAGAAGTTTCTCTCTGTTTTTTAACGCTTTCTCAATGGACTTTGAAAATCCTTGAGTCATTAAGTAAATCCCCCCACAATCGACGACTCTTCTTCCGAAATGAAGACCTCAAGCATCTCTTTTTTAGTGGGATGAATAAAAGAAACATAGCAAGACTCCAGGGCAATAGCCCCTTCACGAAACTTCTGCTGAGATCCATACTTTTTATCACCTAGGATCGGAGAGCCCACTGAAGACAATTGAGCTCTGATTTGGTGTTTTCTTCCCGTTATCAGTTCAATTTCAACGAGAAAATTCCGATTTTCTCTTCTTTTAACCACATAATTTAGAACCGCTTTTTGCCGTTTTCCGTTCGGCTCCGCAAAGACCAAAGCCTTCTTATCTTTTTCATTAAAATCTAGATAATGGGTCAAAGTTCCTCGTTCCGGTTTTAAATCGTTACTCACCCAGGCTCTATACCGCTTCCTAAAACCGTGGCTTCGCATCTGTTCTGAAAGTCGACTAGCCGCTTTACTAGTTTTCGCAAAAACCACAAGGCCAGCGGTCGGTCTATCTAATCGATGAACTAACCCTAAATAAACGTTACCGGGCTTGGAGTATTTTTCTTTTAACCACTGCTTTACGGACTCAAACAGGCACGGATCGCCTGTAGAGTCCCCTTGAGTCAGAACCCGATGGGGCTTAAAAACCACAATAATTTGGGAATCTTCGTAAAGAACCTTCAGATTTTGGCTCAATGTACTTGACGACGGCATAGTGAATTCTCTATAGCTCAACACACTCATGAAAAGCTATCCCCCAAAATCTAAAAAATCAGGCGGCCCCAAAAAGGGCAAAAACAACTTCAAAAAGAGTACAAGCGAAACCCGCCTTCCCCCAACCCTCAACTCCATGATTGAGCTACTTCGCCGAAGCGACATTAAGCTCAATAAAGACCAAACCCACCAGCTTTGGAGCTACCATAACCTTCTAAGAGCTCGGAACACCGACCAAGAGCTCACCCGAATTATCGGATTTGAGCCCATAGTCATCAAACACTACGTCGATTGCATGATTGTAGGAAAGTTTTTGGAGATTCCCTCTCCTATAGTCGATGTTGGCACAGGCGCCGGATTCCCAGGCATTCCCTTAAAAATCCGATATCCCCATTTAAAAATAACTTTGGCCGAACCTCGGCCCAAACGGATTGCCTTTCTAAAAGAAGTCATTCACACCCTAAAGCTTAGAAATATTGAGGTATTCGAGCACAAAGTAGTCAGTCGCAGTTTTAAAACCCCCATGAAGGCGGTTATCACTCGCGCTGTGGAAACCATTGATAAAACAATGCTAAGGACCTCCGGATGCCTAGAAGTAGGTGGAAAACTCATCTTTCTAAAAGGGCCTGCAGTGGATCCAGAAATATCGGATGTAAGGAAACGATTTGGCGAGTACTTTAAGCTCACTTTAGACAAACGTTATGAGCTTCCTCACTCAGGCCATTCGCGCCGTCTTGTAGTGTATGAGAAGCTGAAACACTTCGAGTCTCAATCAGAACAGGAACAAAATCAGGAAGAAGAGTCCTACGAAGCTAACTAGTGGACAGCGGGAGAAGAGGTCAAATACTCGATTTCCGCGATAAACTTACCGAAGACACCTCCGGCTTCATCAGCGCTCCGACATCCCTCTACGGAAAATGTTTCCCGATTATTTTTAACAGTGATCTGAAAAGGAGTGCGGCAAGGACTGTTTTCTTTAATTGCCGGTTTTCTATGAAGAGTTCCCGCTGTCTGTAAAGACTTTGATAGCAACTCCTTAAATTTTAGTTCATCTATTTTTAAGCTCTTATAAACTTGTCGGTCGTGAAAAACAAAAATCTCAGGAGAAGAACTCTTGTTTGTAGCGTAAATTCGATGAGAGTTGTGCCCACGGTCAAAAACAATATCGACTGACGCACTCTTAATATCCTCCATATAAACCGAGAGTAGTTCCTCTTGATCTGCAAACCTGTCATTAGAAACCGAAGAACAACGAAGCACACAAAAAACCACAGTTAACACTAAAAAGCTGCTATTTCTGAGACGCATCATCTTTTCCCTTCAAACGTACAGTACCCGTTTTTCTTGCTCACATTGGGACAGCTTAACAACTCTTGTATTCTGGGATTAGTTCCAAAAATATTTCCAATCCGAACTTTAGCCTCAGGGTGAGAGTCCGACTTACTTCCGATCCAGCTTTCTTGGCTGCAAAGATCTTTCACGGAATTAATAACGGAGTTCACCAGCTCCTCATGGTTTTTAAATTTTGAAGTGTACAACTCTATGGCTTGAACCGCGATATGAGTAGCAATCCAATCGGAGAATATCTCACCGATAAAATTACTTTTATTACACCCGACTTTGAATTGTTCCTGACTCATATGATTCTGTTCCTGAAAACAAGATAACAATTTTTCATATCCGGGAACTCTTATGTTCGCGGCTTCCAACTCGCAGGGATCAATAGAATGGCTCATTTCATGTGCGAGAGTGAAGACTCGATTAAACCAAGATTTAGCCGATAAAAGATAAGCCCCCCCCACTCTAATCACTTTCCTGTTTCCAGCCAAACTTTCGTAATAAACGTCATTTTTAGTAAAAAGATCGGGCTCGTTTGAATAGAGGCTAACCGGAGGGGGAAGCTCCAGGACTATGGTTTCCAACCTTTTTGTAATTTCTTTTTTTACCTGTGTGGGAATCGCTCGTTCAGATTGCTTTTCAATAATAAGAAGGATCCGCTTACGAACCCATTCATAACTTTCCATAAGCATCTTTTTCCGACGAGGAGTGTAGATCCTCTTTACCAGCTCTTCATCAACCTGCTCATTATTCCAAGCGGGATGTTCGTGAAGAATCATTTCATACAATCTCAAAGCCTCTACTTCCCCTTTAATATCAGATTGAACAATCCCCGTGGGGTCTGAAACTTCTTCAGTATTTTTGCAAACCGATTGGTAAAAATTGTTGCAAATTTGTTCACTTTTATTAGGAGGCTTCAAGGCATCTTCATTGGCGAGCGGTTGCGAGCCGCTAGGTACCCTGGACTTAATATCTGTTTTGGAATCTAGAAATGTCGACAGATGCTTGTAGGTAATACTGCAGATCAAAAATAGAGAGGCGAATACAACTGAAAGTCTCGCAGTATATTTAGGGAAATGCACTTAGTTAATTTCCTTGCGAAGTTCATTTAATTTTCGAACCAGCTCTACATCTCCTGGAAGAAAATCTAAGGCCAGCTGAAGCTCTCTAAGAGCTTTCATAAACATCTTCTTCTCTATAAAAATATAAGCCAAGTTCACATGAGGAAAATGACGAAACTCATACTTTTTACTTTGAATGGCTCGTTTCAGCCAGGGAATAGCCTCATCTAAGTTCCCCTGAGAAATAAGATAGGATCCAATATCATTGAAGGGGTTTCCGAAGTCAGGATCTAGCGGAATGGCTCTCTTACACAACTCAATGGCTTCATCTGTACGATTGAGCTGGTGTTCCATCCAGGCAAGATAGGTCATGCCTTCGGCGGTGGGATGAATATGAACACTCGATTTGAAAATTTCTCGGGCCTTATCCGGGTGCCCAGAATGGGCCAAAGTTAATCCCTCTTTGATGAGATCTTGGGCCCGTTTATAGGAAGTAATCCCCATTAACTTATTCTGCCCCCTATTAAAAAACCACGCAAGAGGGTTTACTTACGTTGGCTGTTTTTAACCAGAATAATCTAATGCTTGAAGACATCCTGATAAGGAATGATTTTGTGATGAGTTTTGGCCCATTCTTCAATCCTTAAAAGCTCATTATACTTAGCCGTTCTCTCAGAACGAGAAACAGAACCCGTTTTAATCTGTCCACAGCCACTACCTACGGCTAAATGGGCAATTGTGACATCTTCAGTTTCTCCTGAGCGATGAGAAGCCACCGCAGTGTATCCATTCTTTCGGCAAAGAAGCATCGTATCGAAAGTTTCGGTCAGTGTTCCAATCTGATTTACTTTTATCAAAACGGAGTTAGCTACTTTTTCAGCAATACCTTTAGAAACTCGTGAGGGCTGCGTTACAAATAGATCATCTCCCACAAGTTGAGTCCTTTTTCCGAACTTTTCTGTTAACTGTCGCCAACCGGCCCAATCATTCTCATCCAGTCCATCTTCGATACTTACCAGAGGAAATTTCTCTAGCAATCCGGCATAATAACTCATGAGCTCTTCTCTACTGATCCTCGTTTTGCCTGAGTAGTTAAGCAAATATTGCTGGCTATTTTTATCAAAAAAAGAACTCGCTGCGACATCCAAAGCCAAAGAGATCTGTTTTCCTAATTGATAACCGGCTTTTTGAACCGCCTCAGAAACAAACTCTAAAGCCTGCTCATTACTTTTAAGAATAGGAGCAAAACCACCTTCATCCCCTACTGCAGTCGATAGATGAAGATCGTGAAGCTTTTTCTTCAAATGCTGAAAGACCTCACAACCACTGCGGAGAGCTTCATGAAAAGTTTCAAATCCATGAGGAACAATCATGAACTCTTGAATCTCCAAGCCATTATTGGCGTGTAACCCACCATTTAGAATATTCATGAGAGGAACTGGGAGTTTTAAATCTTTTTCAGTCAATCCCAACATCTCATTTATCACCCAAAAGAGGGGACGCTTCTGCTGGTTAGCAACTGCATGAACAAAGGCTAAAGAT
>Ga0114973_10003075_pt1 | contig 11867 bp, 10 predicted proteins | sample M_140807_MF_Meta_FD_87025 | JGI IMG/M metagenome (GOLD analysis project Ga0114973, IMG submission 87025) | Freshwater microbial communities from Lake Montjoie, Canada to study carbon cycling - M_140807_MF_MetaG | ecosystem: Environmental > Aquatic > Freshwater > Lake | place: Lake Montjoie... | reverse complement strand
TTCAAACCATGTTTGAAAAGAATGGCTTAACCTCCCCGATAAATAAAGTTAAAATTCAATTAACTTTTATGAGCTTTTTACAGTACTTCATTTGGGGTGCTTGGCTCATTACCGTTGGAAAATACTGCACCAACACCATGCACTGGTCCTTCACCGAATTTGGGGCCATATTCACGACCATGGGGATTTCCTCTGTGTTTATGCCCAGCTTAATGGGAATTGTGGCAGACAAATGGATCAACGCGGAAAAACTCTTGGGCGCACTTCACTTGCTTAGCGGATTGGCAATTGTCAGCCTCCCTTTTGTACATGATCCCTCGCTGTTTTTTTGGATTACGTTGGCAGCCATGCTTTTTTACATGCCAACCATTGCCATTTCCAATTCGGTTTCCTACCACGTAATTGGCCAATTCAACATGAATCCCGTTAAAGATTTTCCGCCCATTCGCGTATTCGGAACCATTGGATTTATCATGGCCATGTGGGTAACAGACATTACGGGAAATAGCTCCTCAGCGAATCAATTCTACATTTCCGCCATAGCATCGTTGGTGCTCGCTATCTATTCCTTTAGCCTACCCAAATGCCCTCCGAAAAAGGATGACCAGGAAAAGCGGAGCATTGTGCAAACCCTTGGACTCGATGCTTTTAAATTGATGTTCAATTACAAAATGTTGATTTTCTTCTTGTTCTCCCTGATGCTTGGCGCTGCTTTGCAATTAACGAACATGTATGGTGATACCTACCTCAGTACCTTTGCCGCCTTTCCAAAATATGAAAATGCCTTCGCTGTCAAACATTCCACGGTCATTATGTCGATTTCGCAAATCTCTGAAACCTTGTTCATATTGGCCATTCCCCTCTTCTTAAGGAAATTTGGCATAAAAAAAGTAATGTTGATGAGCATGTTCGCTTGGGTTTTGAGATTCGCACTCTTTGCCTATGGGAATCCCGGTGACCTCTTGTGGATGATCCTATTGTCTTGCGTAGTCTACGGAATGGCCTTCGATTTTTTCAACATTTCTGGGTCCCTCTTTGTGAATTCTAATGTTGCACCGCAAACGCGTTCTTCAGCACAAGGACTGTTTATGATGATGACCAATGGTTTTGGTGCCATTTTAGGAAGTTCTGTCAGCGGAAAGATGATTGATCGGTTTTTCACGAAGTCTCTTTCCACTGCCGACCAACTTTATCAGTATTACGATACAAATGCGAACCATCCCTTGATGAAGAAACTTCTTGCATCCAATCCAATAAAAAGCAATGGAATGCTTACAAACCCCATAAAAATACAAGAATGGGAACCCATTTGGCTTTCCTTCGCTTGCTACGCTTTAGTCATCACCCTTCTGTTTGCAATCTTGTTCAAGCATAAACACAACCCTTCAGAAATCGGAGAAATCCAACATTAAAGGTCTAATTTGTAGACATCAGAAAGGGAAGAATCGTTTTTTATCGTAACCTCTAAATCTTGGATTAATCCATCTGCCACATCATAAACCCAACCATGAATGTGCAGGGATGTACCCTTTTCCCAAGCAGCTTGTACAATCGAGGTCTTAGCCAAATTTATGGCCTGCTCTACGACATTTAACTCGATGAATCTGTTTACACGATTCTTTGGGTCTTCTATGGAATTTAATTCAGTGTGGTGATGGCGGAAAACGTCCTTAATGTGTCGAATCCAATTGTCGATGAGCCCGATGTGTTTATTGGTCATTGCCGCTTGAACCCCTCCACAGCCGTAGTGTCCGCATACAATGATGTGTTTTACCTCCAATACATTCACCGCAAAGTCTAATACTGAAAGTAAATTCATATCGGAATGCACCACCATGTTGGCGATGTTTCGGTGCACAAATACTTCACCTGGCGCAGCACCAATGATTTCATTTGCAGGCACCCTGCTGTCAGAACAACCGATCCACAATACGGGTGGTTTTTGTCCTTGTGCAAGTTTGGTGAAAAATTCAGGATCCTCATCGGTTTTTGATTTGACCCATTTCTTGTTGTTTTCGAGAAGTGAATTATAATATTTTTCCATTTTTATTTAAGATTTAATGAGGGGAATTCCCTCGTAAATAACTTCAATGTTTCGTGTTTTAGCGCTGACCTCAATGAAGTCGACAAGTAATTCTTGAATGTCGAAATCAAGTGTTTTACTGTGCTTTGTATTGATACGCACCTTGCTCCCATCTTTCAAATTCATCAATTCAGATTTAATGTGCGCTAAGTTTAAAAAGTTTACATTTTCCCCAAGCTTAATTTCAATTACATCCGCTTGTGTTAGAATTTCATGATTGGCCTTAAAATTCCTTTTGAGAATGTACACCACCGCTACCACCAAACCGATTCCTATGCCTTTTAAAAGGTCTGTCAGCAATATGCCAACAATGGTAGCCGCAAATGGTATGAACTGATCCCACCCTTTTGAAAATTGTTGCTTTATCAATTTTACGTTGGTAACCAACCTTTACGAATTGTCAGCCTTTGAAGGGTGGTTTGGAATTGCGATGTTTTCCATTCAATTGTATTTCGACTTCAGTGGGTATTCTGACATGGCCATTGGATTGGCAAAATTGTTCGGATTTGATTTCGATGAAAATTTCCGTCATCCTTACGCGGCGACCTCCGTTGCAGACTTCTATCGGCGTTGGCATATTTCCCTAGGAAAATTTTTTAGAGATTACGTCTACATCCCATTGGGAGGAAATAGAAAACACCATGACCGCAACATTTTCATTGTATGGTTTCTTACCGGATTTTGGCACGGTGCAAATTGGAATTTTGCACTTTGGGGAACGTATTTTGGATTGCTCATGGTGTTGGAAAAACACCTCAAATTCATACTTGATAAAACCCCAAGAATTCTTAAACATTCCTACACCTTGGTGCTAATCGTTTTCAGTAGGGCCATCTTCTATTTTGTTGACTTCAATAAGTTAACCTACTTCGTTGGAAACCTTTTTGTTTCGAAAAATTCGGTTAGTCCAGGTTTTCTTACAGACATTAGCATGCATGCTTTTTGGTTTGTTTTGGTAATCTTATTATGCATTCCTTGGGATGAGGTTTTTGATGCCTCGAACCATGTACGCATTAAATTCACTAAAAATTATCAATTTGTGAGACCTGCCGTGAATGTGTTCTTGCTATTTTTAGCAACTTTGTTATTGGTTAATGCCACCTTTAATCCTTTTCTCTATACCCGATTCTAAATGGCACAAAAAATCAATGTAATTCTGTTTTTTGTATTGGTCTTGGGTTTCCCATTGTGTTATTTTACGCTTCCTGTTGAGCAGCTTTCAAAAACAGAAAAAAGAAAATTAGCAGTCATCCCTAGCTTTAACAACAAGAACTACTTGTCAGGATTGTGGGCGTCGCGCATTGATGATTATGTTGATGACCACTTCCCTTTCCGAAGTAACTTGATTTCCTATTCTGAAATTTTTCAAAGCAGTAAAGGCTTTACCTTGGAACATGCTGAAAAAATTGTGGTTGTTCCCCATAGAAAGAAAAGAGCCAAACCGGACCCTTTCGAGGAAGACAAAGGTTCCATGCAGTTCTTGGACGATTTTGAAGAAAAATATGAAGGTTCACTCTTGATCATTGATGGGTGCGTATATCCAATGGGTGCAGGGAGTGCGAAAATGTCAAAGTACTTTGCTGCTATGGTGGATGAGTATGCGATTGCCTTGAAAGGCAAGACCCGGGTTTTTTCAGCCGTAGCACCACTTTCCTCTGCATTTATTCCTGTTGAAAAATATCGAAAGTATAATGAGCAAAACAAGCGAACCTTGTTGGCAATCAAATACGCGCTTAAAGAAGGGATTTTTTGTGACGTTTTTGCATCCTTAAACAACCACACCGACAAAAAACTTTATTTCGGATCTGATCACCATTGGAAACCACTCGGGGCATATTACGGTTATGTTGCCTTTTGTAAAGCTGCAGGCATTGATCCGGTTCCCTTGGAAAAAATGGATAAAAAAGTAAAATACAATTTTCTAGGATCGATGTACCAACACACCCAAGACCCGAGTGTCCGTGCGCACCCTGACACCATGGAGTATTGGATTCCAAAAGTAGCTACTACGGCAGAACGTTTTGGTCGAACGGGGACCAATAACCCAATCAAAGCAAAGGTATTTTATGAAAGCAGTTCAGAAGGAAATACCTATTCAACCTTCTTAGGAGGTGATATGCCTTTGATGAAAATCAAAACTTCCGTCAAGAATGGAAAGAAGGCAATCATTGTTAAAAATTCAATGGGGAATGCGTTCTCTGTATACCTCATTAGCCATTATGAAGAAGTTTGGATTGTAGACCTCAGGTACTCCAAACAAAACCTAATGAAGCTCATTGGAGACAATAAAATCGATGATTTAATATTTGCCGTAGGTATGTATGCCGCCATGGGAAGTGGGACCATAAAGATGATGCGCAATCTTGGAACGCAAAGTGGGAACTATGTTCCTGAAGTTATTCAGTCTACCCCTGATCCAGTGGTTCAACCAGAGGTTATTCAAGACACAATTCAAGGGCAATGAGAACAATGATGGTTATTGGGTTTGTAGCCCTATCTTGCCTCGGTTTTTCCCAAACCGTTCCCAAAACTTTGAACATAGATTCTTCCTATGCCTTCATTCAAGGTTATGACGCGAAGTCGCTTTCAAAACTTGCATCCTTGTTTGAAAATGTATCAAAAGAAAAAGTCGTTTTTCTGCATTATGGAGGCAGTCACATTCAAGCAGAAAACCCAACCACCATTGCAAGAAATAAATTCCATGAAACCTTTGGTTATGGTGGAAGAGGACTTGTTTTTAGCTACGGCGCTGCAAACACTTATTCTTCAGTGAATTATGCTTCTACATGCACAGGGAAATGGGATTTTAACAAAAGCTTTCAAGGAAGGAAGCCGGCGCTCCCTTTGGGAATATGTGGAATGGTAGTCGAAACAAAAGATTCGGTAGCCTCACTTTCTTTTACCATGAAGACACCCATTCAAGCATCCAATCACAAATGTTTTTTGTTTTTTGAAAATGACAGCATTTCTCACGGACTTCAAATTTTTATCAATGGTGTGGAATGTAACCAAGATTTGGCATTTTTCAAGCATGGGGTATCGTTTAACTGGGAGGACTCCATACATTCGATAAAAATTCAAGCACTAAAACAAGAGCAATCCAAACGTTTTCGGTTTTATGGTTTAGACATTGAAAATCAAGAGGGGGGAGGAGTCGTATACCATTCCACAGGGGTAGGGGCTGCTGCCTTTCGATCCATCTTAATCCTTGAGAAGTTGCCGGAGCAAATCCAGGAAATTAATCCTGACATTGTCTTACTGGATTTTGGTACCAATGACATCTTATCCACGAATTCAATAAGTAAATCCTTGCGTAATGAAGTTGAACAATCCATCGCCATGTGGCGAAAATTGAATCCGGATATCCTTATTGTTTTAACGAGTACACAAGATTTGTTCTATAAAAACCATGCAATAACCGCCGGAATTAATTTCCGAAACCTTATGGACAGTTTGGCAAGAAAAAATGGATGTTTGTTTTGGAATTGGTACGATTTGTCAGGGGGTATTAACACCATCAAAAACTGGCATCTGGAAGGATATGCACAAAAGGATTACATTCATCTAACCAAAAAAGGCTACCATGTAAAAGGAAGTTTATTGTTTGACTCCTTTGTAAACACCCTTCATGAAATTCAAACTTCACCCGGTAAAGAAAACGTGGTTGTACCCTTAAAATCGTACGAGCTTTACCCAAAAGACACCCTCGTAAGCGTACCCGTGAAGTCAACCGTGGTGAAACAAGTGGTTAAAAAATATACGGTCAAATCAGGAGATACTTTGTCAGAAATTGCACGCAACTACCATACTACCGTTGTCAAACTCAAAAGTTTGAATGCGCTAAAATCCGATGCCATTCGAATAGGTCAAGTATTGAAATTACCATAAATTCTTAAGATCTTAACCCAAGCGCCTTCCTTCGATATGAATTGAATGTTTGTTACGAAGCTTTCGGGTTTTGTGAATTTTATTCAACCCAATTTTTGAAGCCAAAGGAAGGAGTACTTGGATGGTTAAAGTAAAGTATAGTACAGGATGATTACTATGTCAATGGTTGCCGTTACTGCTGCACTTTTGACAATCCATTGCATTGGGGCCACAGCCAAAAGCAGACTCAACGTCGTCATCGTCGGGACGACCACAAGAATCAATGCCCAAGTGTCTTTGATTGCACCTAATCCCACCGTGATTCCGCCCAAACAACCTATGATAAGAATGAATCCAGAAATAATTCCATATCTATTCTGTTCGCTTTCAAAATGTTTTTCTAAGTCCATTGTTTTTTTTGATAAAGTTCAGGAGGAACTCATTTTTTAGCTATGATTTTGGTGGGTTTAAAAACTGATTTTTGTCAGTATGTTTAATTAAAATGCAACTTTATTTTAAAACACTTGACAAGCCGACTTTTATGGTTGTATCTTTGCAAACCAAATTTGCTTCATGAGTAAAATGAAATTATCGGAATTCAATTTTGAATTGCCACAAGAATTAATCGCAGAATATCCTTCGGAAAACAGAGATGAATCCAGGTTGATGGTTGTACACCGTGCTACGGGAAAAATCGAGCATAAATTGTTTAAAGACGTATTATCCTACTTCAGTGAAGGGGACGTTATGATTATGAACAATACACGCGTATTTCCTGCAAGGATGTATGGAAACAAGGAAAAAACAGGCGCGAAGATAGAAGTCTTTTTACTGCGTGAATTGAACCGAGAAAGTTTATTGTGGGATGTTTTAGTGGACCCAGCAAGAAAAATTAGGATCGGTAATAAATTGTATTTCGGGGAGGACGATTCCTTGGTAGCGGAGGTAATCGACAATACCACTTCTCGTGGAAGAACGTTGAGGTTTTTGTTTGATGGTCCTTACGAGGAATTTAAGAAAATCATCACCGAATTGGGAGAAACGCCATTGCCTAAATACATTAAGCGCGAAGTTGAACCATTGGATGAAGAACGTTACCAAACCATTTTTGCAAAAGAAGAAGGCGCTGTGGCAGCACCCACTGCTGGACTTCATTTCTCAAGAGAATTGTTAAAACGCTTGGAATTAAAAGGGGTGAATTTTGCTGAAGTCACATTGCATGTTGGTTTAGGTACCTTCCGTTCGGTTGAAGTTGAAGATTTGACCAAGCACAAAATGGATTCAGAACAAGTCATCATTACAGAGCGTGCGGTTGAAATCGTAAATCAAGCCAAAAGAAACAAAAAAAGAGTTTGTGCGGTTGGTACGACTTCGATGAGATCCATCGAATCTTCTGTTTCTACGGATGGGATGTTAAAACCTTTCAATGGTTGGACCAATAAATTTATTTTTCCTCCCTATGATTTCATGGTTGCGGATTGTTTGATCACTAATTTCCACACTCCGTTGTCCACCTTGTTAATGATGATTTCTGCATTCTGCGGGCATGATTTGATGATGAAATGTTACCAAGAGGCGATTCGCGAAAAATACCGTTTCTATTCTTACGGCGATGCAATGTTGATTATCTAATTAATCGATTTTACTAGACAATTCACTTTTTAATCCATGCCAACCTACCAGGTGCATTTTAATGTTTCCTACAGGAATTTTCGCTTTGATTAAAATGGGTATGTGGTTTTTGTCTTTCGTTACCCAAAAGTTCACGTCTTCTTCACTTTTAAAATACCGTCCTGTTTGTACTATGGGTACGAACTTCATGCATTTAAACTTTCCTTTTCGGATGCTAATGGTCTGATCTCCGGTGTATTTGATTTTCAGGTTAAACAATTCATCATCCATAAAACAAGGAATGGTAAAAATCTTACCTTTTTTGAGGTCTTTAAAATCTAGGGTCCGCGCGAAATAAAAACATGAAATCATGTCTTGAACACCCATGGGAGCGTCGAATTTTTTCCCTTTGCTGTTCTCTACCTTTTCTGCATAGTGTCGAAAAGTGTAGTCTTGTTTGATTTTATACCCCCCTTCGTCAACGCGGCGTACAAAATACCAAGGCATGATGCTTTTTTGGTCGATGTAAGATTCGTAGGTGTCTTCTACTTTGAAAACCGAATTGAATGCCCCAAGCGTTTTTCCAATGCCTATGACATGATACAATTCACGGTTGGCACCTTTCTTTTCCGTGTATTTTACCTCCAACGTGGCCTCGCCGGCATCTACAAATCCATAGCTTATTCGATAGCGAAGTTTTTCGCCAATTTGGTAAGCATCATTGTCAATTTTTGGATATTTAGGCCCATTGGATGAAGACAAACAAAAGAGCCCAACAATGGAAAGCAATAAGAAGGATGCCGGTTTTTTCATGGTATTGATTTTTCGGCTGGAAACAAAGTTTATGCCACGAAAACTTTATTCAAACACCAAAATGAAGTTACTCTTTTTTCCTTTTCCCAACAACATGTATTGTCCATTTATCAAATGGGATTGATTCAATACAAAAGCCTCTGTGACCTTTTCTTTATTGACCGAAATGGCGTTGGCCTTAAGTTCTCTTCTCGCCTCACCGTTGGATGTTAAAAACCCAGATTCAGCAACCAGGGCATCTACTATGGACAGACCCTCATTCAACAATTCTTTTCGAATGTTGGCCTGAGGTACCCCTTCAAAAATTGACAAAAAATCTTCGTTAGAAAGGGATTTTAAAGCTTCTGTAGTGGCTTTGCCAAACAAAATAGCAGAGGCATTGCTCGCAGCCATTAGATCCTCTTCACCATGAACCCTTCTTGTTACATCTTCTGCCAACGCTTTTTGAAGTAATCTGACATGTGGGTTTTCATTGTGGCTTATTTCGAGTGCTTGAATTTCTTCGGCATTTAACAGCGTAAAAATGCGAATATAGGTAGCAGCATCTTCATCACTTGCGTTTAGCCAATATTGGTAAAATTTATATGGACTTGTTTTTTCCTTGGACAGCCAGACATTTCCGCCTTCTGTTTTTCCAAATTTGGTCCCATCTGATTTCTTAATCAACGGCGTGGTAACCGCATAGGCTTCAGAGCCCCCTTTTCTTCGAATCAATTCTGTTCCCGTAACAATGTTCCCCCATTGGTCGGAACCACCGAGTTGAAGGATGCAATTTTTATGTTTGTTTAGATAGTAAAAATCATAGCCCTGTACCAATTGATAGGAAAATTCAGTGAACGACATCCCTGTTTCCAGGCGTGATTTCACCGAATCCTTTGACATCATATAATTTACAGAAATGTGTTTTCCAACATCGCGAATAAAATCCAGAAAGCTCATGTTTTCAAACCAATCAAAATTATTGACCAATTCAGCGGCATTGTCTCCTTCAAAATCTAAAAAACGCGCCAATTGTTCTCTCACACAGGCAACATTGTGATCCAAGGTCGCTTTATCCAATAGGTTTCTTTCTTGAGATTTCCCTGAGGGATCACCTACCATTCCGGTTGCGCCACCCACCAATGCAATGGGCTTGTGCCCTGCACGCTGAAAGTGTACCAGGGTCATGATTTGTACGAGGCTACCTATATGTAAAGAATCTGCAGTCGGGTCAAATCCGATGTAACCCGAACAAACTTTACGTTGAATTGCATCCTCTGTTCCCGGCATGATGTCGTGAATCATTCCCCTCCAACGCAATTCTTCAATAAAGTTCATCTTCATACTAACGATTGGTTAATTCTTTAAATACCGTTTCTAAGCTCTTTTTCTCCAATTTCAGTGTCAATATCAACCAACCTTCTTTTTGTGCCTTTTGAGAGAACAGTTTCCTCAGGTCGATGTCGGCATCACCTTCAAGTAACCATCCTTCCCCAACAGGTTTAACATTGCTTATGCCTTGAATGGATTGTAGGTCTTTGGCATTTAATTTTAATTCTAATTCAACATAAATGGTTTGTTTTGCCGCGTTTTCATCCAACTTTTCTGTTTGGTTGTTGGCGACAATTTTTCCTTTATTGATGATGATGACTCGGTCGCAAATCGCTTCTACCTCTTGCATAATGTGGGTGGAAAGCATAACGGTTTTTCGTTTTCCAATTTCAGTGATGAGGTTCCTAATTTCTACCAATTGATTTGGATCTAAGCCAGAAGTAGGTTCGTCAAGTATTAACACTTCGGGGTCATGAATGATGGCTTGTGCCAAACCCACCCTTTGTTTATATCCTTTGGAAAGGGCACCAATCTTCTTTTTCTGTTCAACTTGAAGTCCGACGGATTCAATCATTTCAGCCACTCGTTGGGATGGGTTTTTGACTTTGTAAATGGAAGCAACAAAATGCAAGTATTCTTTGACATACATATCCAAATACAGGGGGTTGCTTTCTGGGAGGTACCCTATTTTGAGTCGGGTTTCCATTTGGTCAATGTCTACTTTTCTTCCACAAACCTCAATGGTACCGCTGCTCGCGGGGAAATAGCCAGCAATCATTTTCATGGTAGTTGATTTCCCTGCACCATTTGGTCCTAAAAAACCAACGATTTCTCCTTTTTTTATTTCAAAGGAAACATCGTTAACCGCGGCCTGATCCCCAAAAAACTTGGTAAGGTTTTTAACTTCAATTGACATTTGATGCGAAGTTAATTATTTTTAAGTGACCATTGAATGATCCGGCCATTTCCCAACAATAAAAAGGAATAGTAAAAAGCAAAAAACGAGACCCCAGCTTGTGTTTCTAACGAATCTTCAAAAAACATAGTCAACAAAGAAACAAGCATAAATACGAACAATAACCATGATCTTCGTTTCACAGATTGATAAAATCCAAGGATAAACAACAAGACAAACAAGGTGATTCCAACCAAGCCCGTTCCAATCCAAGTGGTTAAAAACATGTTGTGACTCCTGGCTTGGTATTCTTTGGAAAGCGGTGAATGCCGTTCTTCGTATGCGTAACTAAATGTTTGATCGATGTCACCAATTCCAACGCCTGCAAAAAAATGATTCGAGATAATAAAGGTTGCGGTTTTCCAATATTCAATTCGCTGTAAAAGCGAGTGCCCATTTGGATTTTTTGCTTCATACAATTGGTATTTTATTTCCGAAATTCTGGAAAAGAAACCGTTGTTTGCTTGGTATTCATCGGCAAAGCCATTTTCTATGTTCTGGATGTCGGTGGCACTCAGTTTTCGAATGTTGGTTTCATTCACTTCAATGCTTTTGGAACACATGTATCTTTCGGTGGTGCTTTGCAATGGCTGGTTTTTCTTATCCAAACCACCCAAAGGCATTTCGGAACGGGCGTTCCATTCTTTATTTGCCAACTCGAAGTTTTTAAATTCACCACATTCGGCATGATTGGGATTAAGAAGCAGCGTTAAAAAGGTTCCAAACGAAATCAACGTCACGGCTAAAAAAATCCAAAAATACTTAGTCCACCCCTTTAAAGCCATTCGAGCATAGACAATGCAAATGCCCACAATCGCAAGGGCAAGGTAGGCACTAAAAACTTGGCTAAACAAGGTGTAATAGGTAATAAAGGCAACAAAAATCCAAAACAACGGAGGGGATAAATTTTTCTTTGAAAAATTAAAATATGCAATGGCCACAGAGAAGCTCGCCAAAACCCCAAACCGTATGTGCGATCCAAACCAGCTTAGTTGTCGAATGTCTAATGCTTGAAAGTTTCTTGTTAAGAAGTAATAATGACCAAGATTCAAAAGCGCTATAAAGGCAACACTGGCAATTACTATGTGGTTGATTAATATTATGTTTCTTCCTTTTGGGCTAAAGGATATCGTAAACAACATGGGTATGAGCAATAGGGTTGTACGAACGCGAATGCCATCCCAGCCACTGTCAAGATCTTGAGTCCAAAGCATGCTGAGCAGATGA
>Ga0114973_10003071_pt1 | contig 11874 bp, 7 predicted proteins | sample M_140807_MF_Meta_FD_87025 | JGI IMG/M metagenome (GOLD analysis project Ga0114973, IMG submission 87025) | Freshwater microbial communities from Lake Montjoie, Canada to study carbon cycling - M_140807_MF_MetaG | ecosystem: Environmental > Aquatic > Freshwater > Lake | place: Lake Montjoie... | reverse complement strand
GCCGCCGTCGACCTGATCGTGACCGGTGGTGACACGATCATGGACTGCATGGAGGCGGGCCGCGACCGCACACAAACGCAGTGGGACCTCTGGAAGAAGGTGAAGGCCGACGCCTGCGGCCTCGAGGTCAAGAGCGTGGTCGGCAACCACGACGTCTGGGGTTGGACAAAGTCAAAAGCTGGAACCACCGGCGACGAGCCGCTCTACGGGAAGCAGTGGGCCTGCGAGCAGTTTGGCCGGGCCCTGCCCTACGAGAGTTTTGACCGCGGCGGCTGGCACGTCGTCCTCCTCGACAGCGTGTTTCCGCACGAGGACAGTTTCATCGGCAAGATCGACGACGCCCAGTGGGACTGGTTGGAGAAGGATCTCGCGGCGGTGCCGGCGGCCACGCCCGTGGCGATCATCTCGCACATCCCGATTCTCTCGGTGAACCCTCTGGCCGCGGCATCCGCCGGCGATTCGGGCGCTGACGGCAAGCCAGCGTTCAGCGTGTCGGGCGGCATGGTGCACGTCGACCATCCGCGGTTCCAGGAACTCTTCGCCAAGCACGCCAACGTGAAGGCCTGCCTGAGCGGCCACCTCCACATCGTCGAGCGGATCGAGTTCGGTGGTGTGAGCTACCTCTGCAACGGCGCCGTCTCGGCCAACTGGTGGAAGGGCAAGCATCGCGGCACTGACTTCGGCTACGCGGTGGTCGATCTTCACGACGACGGCACGGTGGAGAGCCGCTATGTCCCCTACGGCTGGACGGCCCGGACGTAGCGTCGATGCGGTAGCGTGGAAGGTACGCGGCATGCCCGCATGCCCCCGTTGTGGGCAACGCTCCGTGGCCACGTTGACTGCGTGGTGTCCTTCTGTATACTTCTGAGAAGTCTCTTGACGCATTTTCGTCGAGGTTCTCGTCGCCATGGCCACGATTCCAGTTCCCGCCCCGTCCCGTCATCTTATTTCAGTGGATGCGTTTCATCGGATGGGTGAGGCCGGCGTTCTCGGGCCTGCAGATCGGGTGGAACTCATCGATGGGGAGATCATCGACATGTCGCCGATTGGGGTCATGCATGCCGCGATCGTCGCGCGGCTGGCATCGCATTTCAGTCAGAGGCTCGGGCCGACGGCGGTCGTGTGGTGCCAAAACCCGTTGCGGCTCGACGAGGTCAGCGAGCCGCAGCTCGACATAGCGATTCTACGGCCCCGGGTCGACTTCTACACCACGTCGCATCCGGGCCCAGCCGACGTGCTGCTCGTCATCGAAGTTGCGGACACAAGCCTTGCCTATGACCTCGGCACGAAAGTGCCGCTGTACGCCCGGCATGGCATCCCAGAGGTCTGGGTCATTGACGCGGCCACCCGGCGGACGCGGGTATTTCGCCAGCCGGTTGGCGGTAGTGGGGCCAGCCGTCCGGCTGGCAGCGGCTACGTCGAGGAGGAGGGCGGCGAGGCCGACGAACCGGTTTCGTGTGCCGGCATTGTCGATGACGCCGGAGGCCGAGTGGTCATCGAGTTGGCTCGGCTGCTACCGCCCGCAGGCTGACGGGAAGAGGCTCGGCCGAGGCGGGGCGAGGGGCTGCCCGTGCCCCGAGCAGCGCCGCGTTTGGGGCCGCTTTGCTACGCTGTGGCGCCTTCTGGGCACCATCACTCCCACCCGCGCCAGGAAGTCTCATGCCCGTCCCCTCCCCTGCCCCAGAGATTGTTCGCACCAAGGTTGTCGCCACGCTCGGTCCCGCGTCGCGGTCCGAAGAGGCGATTCGCGGCCTCGTGGAGGCCGGTGTCGATGTGTTTCGGCTCAACATGGCCCACGGATCGGTCCCCGAGCACCAGGAATCGCTTGACCGGATTCGCCGCGTTTCCGAGTCGCTCGCCCGCCCCATCGGCGTGCTCGCCGACCTCGCCGGGCCGAAGATTCGGCTTGGGGAACTGCCGGGCGGTTCCGTTGATGTGGCCGAGGGGGATCGCATTCGGTTCGTGAGGGGCGCCGAGGCCCACGGCCCCGGCGAGTTCACCGCCACCTACGAGCCGCTGATCGACGAACTCGGCGTCGGCGATTCGGTCATGATCGCCGACGGCACGATCAGCCTCGTCGTCGAGGAGCGAAACGCGACCCACGCCCTCTGCCGGGTCGTTCAGGGAGGCACGATCCGCAGCCGCCAGGGCGTGAACCTTCCCGGCGTGAAGCTCTCCGTCGCGGCCATGAGCGCCGCCGACTGGCAGCATGCCGAGTGGGCCGCGTCGGCCGGCGTCGATTTCGTGAGCTTGTCGTTCGTGCGGAGCGCCGTCGAAGTCAAGCTGCTCAAGGAACTGCTTCGGACCCGCGGGTCGCTGGCCCGCGTCGTGGCCAAGATCGAGAAGCGGGAGGCGGTCGAGAATCTTGAGTCGATCGTCGAAGCGGCCGACGCCGTGATGGTGGCCCGCGGCGACCTCGGCGTGGAGACCGACGTGGCGAGCGTGCCGATGGTGCAGAAGCAGATCATCCGCGCCTGCCAGCGGTATCAGAAGCCGGTGATCGTGGCCACGCAGATGCTCGACAGCATGCAGCACGCCCGGCGGCCGACGCGGGCCGAGGCGACCGACGTCGCCAATGCGATCCTCGACGGGGCCGACGCCTGCATGCTCTCCGGCGAGACCGCGATCGGCGAGCACCCGCGGCTCGTCGTCGAGATGATGCGGCGGATCGCTCGCGAGACGGAGAAGCAGTATCTCGCCGACCGCTGGCGCTACATGGAGGGCCGCTTCCTCGCCGAAAAGGGCTCCGCCGGCGTGCCGGTGCAGGAGTTCCTCCCCTCTCCGGAGTTTCTCGTGGAGGGCCTGCACCCAATCACGCAGGCCGTGGTCGACGGGGCCAGCCGGATCGCGGGCGAACTCGACGCGAAGCTCTTCGCCGTCGCCAGCCGGTCTGGCCTCACCGCGATCGCCCGCTCCAAGCGGCGGGGCGCCGTGCCCACCGTCGGCCTCTCCGACAACCCGGCCTCGCTGCGGCAGATGGCCCTCTACTGGGGCGTGACGCCGTTGCCCATGGAGGCCACCCACGACATCGGCGTGTTGCTCGAACGGATCACCGCCTGGGGCCTTCGCGAGGGCCGCTTGCAGCGTGGCGACCGGATTTTGCTGGTGGCGGGTTCCGGTTTCGGGACGGGCGGACACAATATGGCTTTGGTCCACGAGGTGTGATGATGAAAAAGAAATGCGTGCTCGCCTATTCGGGCGGACTGGATACGTCGGTGATCCTCGGCTGGCTCATCGAGCAGGGCTATGAGGTCGTGGCGGTGTATGTCGACCTCGGGCAGCCGTGCGAGGATCGGGAGGCGATCCTCGAGAAGGCTCGCAACTGCGGGGCCGTGAAGGCGGAGATCGTGGACGTTCGCGAAGAACTCTGTCGCGACTTCGCCTTTCCCGTCATGCAGTGGCAGGCCCGCTACGAGGGAACGTATCTCCTCGGCACCTCGATCGCCCGGCCGCTGATCGGCAAGATTTGCGTGGACATCTGCCATCGTGAAGGAGCCACCGTCTACGCCCACGGCGCCACCGGCAAGGGCAACGACCAGTGCCGCTTCCAACTCGCCGCCGAAGCGATCGATCCACGGATCACGGTGCTCGCCCCGTGGCGGATGGCGGAGTTCCGCAGCCTCTTTCCCGGCCGCAAGGAACTGATCGAGTTCTGTGAGGCCCGCGACATTCCCGTGAAGGCGTCGAAGGACAAGCCCTACAGTTCCGACGAGAACTGCCTCCATACGAGCTACGAGGCGGGGCTGCTCGAGGAACTCACCACCGACGGCTTCAGCCTCGTCGACTTCGGGATGACCGTCTCGCCCCAGCAGGCTCCCGACTGGCCCGAGACGCTGCGGATCGACTTCGAGTCGGGCGTGCCGGTGAAGGTCAACGGCAAGGCGCTGAAGCCGCACGACCTCGTGCTCGCCCTCAACGAGATCGGCGGCCGCAACGGCATCGGCCGCACCGACATCGTCGAAAACCGGTTCGTCGGCATGAAGAGCCGCGGCGTCTACGAGGCCCCGGGCATGACGCTCCTCTACGAGGCCCACCGGCTCGTCGAGCAGATGACGCTCGACCGCGACCTCGTCCACCTCCGCGACCGGCTCTCGCCCGAGGTGGCCGAGATGGTGTATTACGGCTTCTGGTACTGCGCGAAGATGGATGCGCTCCTGGCGTTCATTCACGAGACGCAGAAGCCAGTCACCGGCACCGTGGAGCTCAACCTCTACAAGGGCAACGTGCTGGTGAAGAGCCGCACGAGCCCGTTGAGCCTCTATGACGAGGCGATCGCCTCGATGGAGGGGGGCGGCTCCTACGATCAGACCGACGCCGAGGGCTTCCTGCGGATCGTCGGCCTGCCGCTCCGCGTGCAGGGCCGCGTGCGGCCCCGCGGCAAGGCGTGAAAGCCCTGTCGCTGCCGTCGAGCCCGCTTCATCGGCTGGCGTCGGTCGTGCTCGGGCTTGTGCGGATCGACGCCCGACGGCCCGCGTCGTGGCTCGTGGCCGCGGCCACGCTGGCGGTGGTCGCGTTGGCTCCTGCATCGCGGCCATCGGCCGCTGCGGGGGGCGGCGTGCTGCTGGCGATGGCCGCGATCGGGTCGCTCCTGCGGGCGCCACCGGGCTCCGATCTGCTGCACGCGCGGTTGGCGGCGAGGCTGGCGTGGCCGCTGGTCTTCGCCGCAGTCGGCGTGGGGGTCGCAGGGCTCGCCGAAGGCGATGCCACTGCGAGGGCCGCCGTCGCCACCGCTGTCGTCGCGGGAGTGATCATCGCCATGGCGGCCGTGGTCGCCGCGAAGCGGCTGTCGCAAACCGGCTTTCTTCGCGGGGAGGTTGCGGCTCGCGAGGTGTCGCCCCGAGGGTATCCGCACCTCGTGGGCCGATCCTGGGGAGATGCGGCCGCCATGGTGTCCACGCTCGGCGCCATGGCGATCTGCTACTTCCTCATGCCGGAGTACGCGGGCTGGTATGCCGTGGTCGCGGCATCGTGGTTCACCCTCCTGGCCGTTCCGGCCGCCACCATCGTCGGCGGCGACCAGCAGCTCCGCGGCGATCTCGTTGCTGCAGGTCCAGGACGGCCGCGGCTGGCCGGCGCGCTGGCGGCCATCGTGCCAACCCTCGCCGCCTATGCGGCGATCCTTGGCTGGCCGGCCGTGGTGGCTGCCATCGTGGCTCGCGATCGAGCGTGGGACTGGCGCGACCCGCTCGCAGCCATTCTCCTGCTGCTTTGCATGGCGGCCGTGGCCTCGGCGTTGGCCTGGGCGTCCGCGGCCCGTCGGTGGCGCGAAGAGACCACGCTCGCCGTCATGGCCGCAGCCCATGCGACGGCGATCGCCCTCGCCGCCCGGGCTGCCTAGCCTCCACAGGCTGCGCCGCTTGCGGCAGCTGCCAGCTTTGGCGTTGCCGTGGTGCGGTAGGGCGTGCGAAACTCCGCCAGTCTTTGCAGCTTCGCGGGCCGTTTGCGGCGCGTGTGGCTTTGCGGGACGTGACGGTTGATCGAGTCGAGAAAACCCTGCGCCTCGAACGATATTCAACGCATCGTGTCGATCGTGCGGATGCCGCAAGCCCCATCGAGGAGTCGTCTCGTGCCAGGAACCCTCATCGCCATTAGCCGCTGGACGTGCCGCCTCCGCATCATCGCCGCGGTTCTGCACGTGTCGGTTGCGGCGACCGTGGCCACCGCCGCTGGCTTTCCCGACAGCGAGACGATCTTCCCTGCCACCACCCGCGCCTGGATCAGCATCGCCGACTTCCGGGGCATGCAGGATCGCTTCGAAAAGTCGCCGTACGGCCAGTTGATTGCCGACCCCGCGATGAAGACCTTCGTGGAGCACCTTCGCGAGCAGATCTCGAAGAACGGCAAGCAGCGGCTCGCCAAACTCGGGCTCACGCTGGAGGATCTCGAGAAGGTGCCCGGGGGCGAACTCGCCGCCGCGGCGATCGAAGTCGAGGGAGGCGTGCTGGCCACCGTGCTGCTCGTCGACACCACCGGCCATGAAGAAGACGCCAAGTCGGTCGTCGACAGAATCGGGAGCCGTCTGCTCGAACAAAAGGCGACCAAAGTGACGGTGCCCAACGCACCGCCGCAACTGACCGTCTACGAACTCCCCCCTGATTCGAACGATGTCCGGTCGGATGCGGCGGGCCGGAAGCGGCGGGTTGCCTTTGCGGTAACGCCGCAGGTGCTCATCGTTGGCGACGATGCGGTGCAGGTGGGCCAGGCCTTCTCGGTGCTGGCGCAGGGCCGCAAGGACAGCCTCGCCACCGTCGAGTCCTACAAGGCGATCGTCGAACAGTGCGGTAGCCAGGTGCCGGCCAACGCCGCCCCAATCCGCTGGTTCGTTGACCCGCTGAAGTTCGCCACGGCGTATCAGAAGACCAACCCGCCCCGCGAGAAGCGCAAGGGGCCCGACTACGTCGCCATCCTCAGCCGGCAGGGCTTTGACGCGGTCAAGGGTGCCGGCGGCATGCTCGTCTTCAACGAGGGGCCGCACGCGATGCGGCACCACACCCTGGTCTACGCGCCGCCGCTGCCGGGCCGCGATCCCGACTCGGCCGAACGGTTCGACCTCGCCGCCCGAATGCTCCGCTTCCCGAATGCCACCGGCGTGGCGCCCGCGGCCTTGGTGCCGCGCGACGTGACCGGTTGGGCATCGCTCCAGTGTGACGTGCAGACCGCCTTCCGCTCGGCCGAGTCGCTCGTCGACGACATCGTCGGCGACAAGGGCGTGTTCGACGATGTGATTGCCTCTCTGAAGGAGGATCCGGACGGCCCGCAGATCGACGTCGAGAACGACCTGGTCGACTGCCTCGGCAAGCGGGTCAGCGTGATCACCGATCACGTCGATCCGATCGGCACTGACTGCGAGCGGCTCGTGATCGCGATGGAGGCCGCCGACGAGGCCCGCGTGGCCGCGACCGTGGCCAAGGTCATGGATGCCGACAGCGACATGCGAAAGATCGAGATTGCAGGCCATGCCGCCTGGGAACTCATCGACCACTCGATGGAGATCCCGAAGCTCGAGGTTGAGACGCCCGGCGGCGCGGTGGCCCATGCCGACCACGACTCGAACGACGAGGCCCATCGCCGGCGGCAGCGGCTTCGCGAGAAGGAGGGGCGGTTGCTTCCGCACTCGACGGTGACGGTGGCCAAGGGGCATCTGCTGATCGCGTCGCATCGCGACATCCTCGAGCGGGTGCTGTCCGCCGAAGAGGGGCCGTCGTCGCTGGCCGCGGCGTCTGACTACGTCGCCGTGCAGGCCGAACTCAGCAAGTTCGTGTCGGCTGCCACCTCCGCCCGTGGCTTCGGCCGCGAAGACGACGCTGTGTTTCCGACCTACGAGCTGCTTCGCCAGGGCAACATGCCACAGTCAAAGAGCCTCCTGGGGCAGATGCTCAACGACTCGCTCGGCGACGGCAAGCCGGGCACTGTTCGCGAGCAGAAGATCGACGGCAGCACGCTGCCGGAGTTCGACGTGGTGCGGCGGTACTTCGGCACGAACGGCCTGGCCATGGAGTCACGCTCGCAAGGCTGGTACATCGTCGGCCTCGCGCTGCCGCGGTCCCAGCAGCAGGAGCAGGAGGTCGCCCGCCGTCCGGCGGAGCCCGCCGCCAACCGCTGAGCCTCTCGCAGCGCAGGTTTTCACCTCGTAGCACAGGTTGTCAACCTGTGTGCCTTGCTGACGTAGCACAGGTTGTCAACCTGTGTGCCTTCCTGCGGCGCATCAGGCTCGGGGCTGCCCATGCCCCGTCGCCGGACGCTCGCTGCGGGCATCCTGCCCTTCACTCGCTCGGAGGAAACCGCGCTTCGCCCTCCGGGGCTACGCTTGGTTTCCTACGCCGGCTCTCGGAGCACGGGCAGCCCCTCGCTGTCCCCCGTAGCACAGGTTGTCAACCTGTGTGCCTTCCGTTTCGCGTTGGCCTCGCCCGTCACCGCGGACGGCCGCGATCGGTTTCGACGACCGCCCAAAATGGATGCTGGCGGTCGCCCCGTAACCTGAGATCCTCGAGCATCACCCTCGCGTCCGGAACCGGCTGCCCCTTGAGGAGCCGCTGGCCGTCGACCGTCACCGTCGCCGGTCGGGTGAAATCGATCAGTTCGGGGGCGAGCCAGACCTTCACGCGGTCGGCTCCACACCGCACGGAGAGTGTGTTCGTGGCCCCGGCCTTCGCCTCGATCTGGAACGGCCGCACTCCGGCCGCCGGTGGCCATTGTTCCGGAAGCACGATTGTCTTCGGCGGGAGCCCTTCGAGTTCGACCCACCAGAAGAACCGGTCCCACGGCCTCATCGTCACCGCCTCGAACTCCCTTGGGAAAAAGCTGCGCCGCTTGCGGCCCATCCAGTCGAACAGCCGCAGCAGTTCGTCAGAGAAGTGCTCGTGGCCGCGGCCGCGATACTCGACGTAGGTAGCGTCGAAGCCCTTGGAGAAGTAGCGGTCGAGATCGGTGGCGTCGCGCTGCACGGTGGCCCGGTCGAGTTCTCCGGCGACCGCGTAGATCGGCAGCGATCGCGCGTTGGGCCAGTAGTGGGTGACGTAGCGGCCCGCCGTGGGGCCGATCATCACGAGGCCCGCCCAGAGATCGGGGTGCGCCAGCGCGACATCCCAGGCGGCGTCGCCGCCGAGCGAGTGGCCGGAGAGAAACACGCGATCGGTGTCGATCGAAAACCGCCGGACCGCCTCCCGAAGCGATGCCAGCACGGCGTGGTGCTCGCGGGGTGAGTAGCCGTAGGCCGACTGGTGGTCCTCGCTCCAGGCCGGCGCAATCACCACGTAGCCGTGCCGCGTCGCCTGACCGAGCCTGGTCCCATCGGCGGCCGGCATGCCGGCCCACCACTCGATTTGGTTGAGCGGCGTCGACCAGGCGGAGTGGAGCGTGACGATCGCAGGATATCGCCGCAGGGGATCGTATTCGGGAGGTAGTTGGACCAGGCACCGGATATCCGCCGCGCCCCCCAAGCCGGGCGCCGTGAGTTCGTGGAGGCCCGCCGATGTCGCCGGTGGCGGCTCAAGGGGTGGAGCCATGTGTGCCGCAACGGCGGCGATCGTCGCGGCGTCGCCGGCCTCCTCGTTTCGCAGTCGGCCGAGAATCGCGTCGCGGGCCGGCTGGTCGACAGCGCGGAGATAGTCGTGGACCAGATCACGGACCCGTCGGGCTGAGAGGGCGACCTTGAGGTTCTCCGTCGCAGCCGCGGCCCCCTGGAGCCAGCCGCTGATGGCGAGGGCCACGGCGCGGTCCGCGGGCACCCCAGACTCGGTGCCGATGCGGGCGAAGGTCGACAGCCGCTCGAGCGACGTGAACGACAACTGCCGCTGCATCTCATCGACAGCCTCGCCGGCCGCCACGCGGTCGGCTTCGTCGAGCGCGGTGATCCGCGACCGCAGGTCGGCCATCAGGCTCGTCGCCCGGTCGCGGCGTTCGCGATAGCCGTCGCGAGCCTCGCGGACGGCCTCGAGGATCTCGCCTCCTGCGTCGTCGGCGGGGAATCCCTCCAGCATCGCCAGCGCGAGTCGGTCCTGCCCCGCCCTGCCCCGGAGCTGGATCTCGTCGAGAATCCGCGACGCCGCGAGCCTGGAGATCGTGCGGCGCTCCTTGGCGAGCTCGGCGAGGTCGGGGAAGTCGGCCACCACCTCGTCGAGTTCCCGCTTCGCATCGTCGTAGCGGTCGCCCTGGAGGAGCAGCCGCACCACGCGGAGCCTCTGGTCAGGATTGGTGTGGTCGATCTGCTGCGCGATCACCCGCTTGAGCACGTCGGGAGGAATCGACGTCGTCGCCAGCCGCATGTCGAGGAGCAGCGGCTTCTCCGTCTGCACCCCCTCGATTCTCGTCCACCGCGGGGTGATCTCGGTGATCCCCTGAACGACGTCGACGCGGCCATTGGACGTGGCGAGGGAGAGGATCCGGCGGCCGAACTCGTCGAACGGGGTTGTCTCGAGGATGCCGCCGATGCCGGCGACCCGCCGGCCGTTCTCGGGCACACGCTGCGGGATCGTCACCCGCTCGATGCCGGGATCGACCGGGGCCTCCTCGACTTTTACCACCTTTCGCTTCGAGACCATCGTGCGGGTGAGTTCGTCGTCGCACATCAGGATCGGCTCGCCCGCCGTGCTCCCCGACGTCTCATCGAGCGGATCGATGGCCACGCCCGGCAGCTTTGCGAACCGTCCCTCGAGGATCCGGCCATCGGCGAGTTCCACCCGGTCGGCAACGGCGGTCGCTGCGAGGGCGGCGGCGATCATCGCCAGGGCCGCGCGGCGCCACGGCTTGTTCGTCGGCCCGGTGGGCTGAAACGCTTCCATGCGCATCGCTTCAGAGGGAACGTATCTGGTGGCCGCGGCACACGCCTCGGTCCGACGGGCCGCGGGAGACCGATAAAAGTGTACGGCCCGTCCGTCTCGGGCGTCAGCGCCGATCACGCGAGATGCTGCTATCGCCTCGCTGAATCAGCCGCCGGTTCAGCGCGACTACGGCGGCCGCCCGGAACCGCTGCAGACGCTTTCTTGACTCGACCCTGCGCCCCTGAGGACAATCGGGGGAAATCGGCGGCGTGGCCGCCCTGACTGTGGCACGAAGAGCGGCAGCATGCATCGCGATCCAATCCGGCGGGCGGTTCTGTGGGGCGTTGGTGCGACCCTGCTCCTGCCGGTGGCACTGGGGGTGGTGATCGGTCTTGGCGCCCTCCTCGGCGGACTCGGTGACGCTGCGGGGAGTCGGGCCTGCCTGCGGATCGGCCTTGTCGTCGGTGCCGTGTGGGTGATCGCCATTGTCGCCACCACGGTCGCCTCCGCGATGGCCACGCTGGCCGATGGCCGCCGCGATGGCCGACCGAGACGCCCCTGTGACCGCCCTCGCCACCGTCGTCGGCGGCGAGGCTGGGAGCGGCGTCGCCGCATGCCCCCGGGCCCCGTCGAGCTTTCGGCCGATCGGCCGACCTAGACCGCACCAAATTTTGGTGTGTCGTCGGCTCGGGGGCGGCACACGTCTCGTCGCCCGCGACCGCCTCGGCGTATGCTCCGCTCATGAGCCGATTCGATCGACAGCGGCGACCCTCGAAAACGCTCCACGCGTGCTTGGCGTGGTCGGTCGCCATGCTCGGAGTGGCCGCGGCGGTGGTGGGGCTCGTAGTGGTGGCTAGGCCCGTGTCGGCGGCCGAATCTGCCGCTACGCCCAAGGAGATCCGGGAGCGAATCGACGCCGCCGCCAAACTTCTCGACGCCGGCGACCGCGACGTGGCCGTCGAATCCTTGCGAGAAGCGGTCCGCGGCCTCGAGGCGATGGCGTCGGCTCCACGTCCGCCGGCCGGCTTCAAGACGCTCGCCGACCGGGCTGCAAGCATCCGCCGCCGGCTTGAGAAAGCGGGCGCCGACATGACTGGCCTGACGGTGCCCGGCATTTCGCGGACCACGCTTGCCACCCCACAGGGAAAGCCCGCCGCCGGCGCTCCCGCCGTCGGCACGGCGGCCGCAGTGTCGTTTTCGCGGCAGATCGCCCCGATCCTGGCGAAGTCGTGCGGCGGTTGCCACATCGCGGGAAGAAAAGGCGACTTCCAGATGGCCTCCTACGAGGGGCTGATGCGGACCGGCATGGTGCAGCGCGGACAGGGGCAGGCCAGCCGCCTCGTGGAGGTGATTCTCACGGGCGACATGCCCCGCGGCGGCGGGAAGGTGACGAGCCAGGACGTGGCCGCGCTGATCGCATGGATCGACGCCGGGGCGCCGTGCGATGCTCCGAATCCGGCCATCGGCATCGACGTGGTGGCGCGGGGCGGCGCCGGGTCACCTCCGCCACCGACGCCCCCCGCGATGAAGCCGGTGGCCGTCAAGCCTGGCGAGGTGTCGTTTGCGTCCGATGTGGCGCCGCTGCTGCAGGAGCACTGCCTGAGGTGCCACGGCG
>Ga0114973_10003062_pt1 | contig 11898 bp, 12 predicted proteins | sample M_140807_MF_Meta_FD_87025 | JGI IMG/M metagenome (GOLD analysis project Ga0114973, IMG submission 87025) | Freshwater microbial communities from Lake Montjoie, Canada to study carbon cycling - M_140807_MF_MetaG | ecosystem: Environmental > Aquatic > Freshwater > Lake | place: Lake Montjoie... | reverse complement strand
TGCTGGCGATGAAGCACCCCTGGGTGCTGGAAACCGCGGCGACACCGGAGGCGCACCCCTTCTACGGCGAGAGCTACCGCCTGTGTGTGCGCCTCAAGCCTGAGGCGCCGGCCGATGCGGAGGCCAGCGTGAGTGACTACGTGTTCTCCTCGCTGGCCAAGCACAAATGGCCCGAGGCGGTGGAGGCGGTGGCGGATTTCCCGCGCACCGCCAGCGGCAAGATCCGCAAGTTCCTGCTCAAGGAAACGTCATGACTGCCTTGCGTTCGCTCAGCCAGCGCGCGCGCCGCGTGCCACCGGCATTGTCCATCTTCATGAATGAGATCGTGTACGCGCAGAAGCGGCGCGGCTACGACATCACGACCCTGTCGCTGGGCGAGGCCTTCTTCGACATCCCGATGTTCGATTTCCGCAAGATCGACTTCGTGAAGGGCTACCACTACTCCGACAGCCAGGGGCTGCCCGAGCTGCGCCGCCTGATCGGCGAGTTCTACCAGCAGCAGTACGCCTGTCCGGTGAATGGGCAGGACGAGGTGCTGATCACCGCCGGCTCCAAGGTCGCCATCTATCTCGCGGTGCTGGCTACCGTCGATGCGGGTGATGAGGTGCTGATCCACGAGCCGGCCTGGCTCAGCTACCAGGAGCATGTGCGCCTGGTCGACGCCACACCGCGCTTCATCCCCTTCGATGCACCCATTGAGCGTTTCGGCGACTACCTCACGCCGCGCACCGGCATGATGGTGATCAACAACCCGAACAATCCGGCCGGGCAGCTCTACACACGTGAAGACCTGACCCGACTGGTCGAGTTGTGCCGGGCGCATGGCGTGTGGCTGCTGGTCGACGAGGCCTACAGCGATTTCCTCGAACCCGGGAAGTTCCACTCGGCGATCGAGTTCGATCCGGCGCGTGACACTGTCATCGTCGCCAACTCCTTGTCGAAGAACATGGGCATGTCGGGCTGGCGCATCGGCTACCTGATCGCCCATCCTGAGCTGATTGCCCAAGTACTCAAGCTCAACCAGCACATCATCACCTGCGCGCCTACCGTGCTGCAGGCCTACCTCGCCCACTACTTCCACCGCATCATCAGCATCACGCTGCCGCAGGCGCGCGAGATCGTGGCCAAGCGTGAGCGCGTGGCACTGAAGATTGCGGAGATCGGGCTGGATTGCCTGCCCGGCTGCGGCACCTTCTACTTCTTCGTGAACATCGGCGATTTCCCGGCCACCTCGCTGGACGTCTCGCTCTACCTGCTGCTGTTCCACAACATCTCCACCGTCTCCGGTTCGGCTTATGGCGCCAGCACCGAGCGCTTCCTGCGTGTGTCCATCGGCACCGAATCTGAGGAGCGCATCGCCGACGCGCTGACGGTGATCCGTAACGTGCTGCACGCGCGCAGCGACATCGCGCCCCTGGTGAAGGCTCGCCTGGCCGAGCTGGGTATCAGCCCCTTCGTGCCGACTCATGAGTGAAGCCTTCCTCTACCTGAACCCGGACGTCTGCCTGCGCCATGTCGAGGGCACCTGGCTGGCCTCCAATCCGCGTCTGCGTCTGCATGTGGAGCTGAATGTCGTCGCCGCCGCCGTGCTGTTCGAGCAGGCCGCCGGTGCGTCGCCCGCACAATGGCAAGCGCGCCTGCAGGATGCGCACGGGCGCGACTGCAGCCTGCGCGCAATGGGCGCGGCGGGCCTGCATGCCGATCACTCGGGGCTGGCCCCCGCCGGTGGCGAGGCTTTGCAAGGCGAACCGCTGCTCGCGCTGCTGCGCCGCCGCTGCTGCCTAATCGCCTCGCCGCAGGAGGCGAGGGACTGCCTGGCGCCGCTGGCTAACCTGCTGGAGCGCGAACACGTGGGCAGCTTCCATCAGCGCGTTGGGCAGTACCTCTTGGTCGAGCGCCGTGTGCGCGAGCCCTGGCGCGCCTGGCAGGATCAAAAGTTCTCGCCCGATGGCAACGAGATTGTGGGCGAGAGCTACTGCGACATCCAGTTGCCCTTCTTCGATGCGTGGTGCACGCCCGCCCGCTTGGCTGGCAAGCGGGTGCTCGACTTCGGCTGCGGCAACGGTTTCTTCAGCGCGCGCATGGCTGCGGCCGGCGCGCAGGTGCTGGGCCTGGACAACTCGCCAGAGTTGCTCGAAATGGCGCGCCGCAATCATGGCAAGCGCGCCGGCCTGCGCTTCGTCGAGACCGATTCCTTCGAGGCAGTGCTGGATCTGCTGGCCGGGCAGGAGGCCGCCTGCTTCGCCTACATCTACCTGCAGGACACCTTGCTGCGGTTGCTGCAGCCGGAGCAGGGCGAGCGCTCGCCGCTGCTGCCCGACGTGTTCCGCGCGCTGCGCGCCGTTCTCGCGCAGGATGGCGCGTTGTGTGCGATGGAGCCGAACCCGGTATTCTGGCTGGCCAACCGCTACGGCGACCCGGCCCGACCACATGCCGTGGTCAACGAGTATTTCGATCCACAGTTCAACGTAGCGCCCACGCAGGACGTGCTGCTGGGCTTCATGGCCGAGGCAGGCTTTGCGCTGGCGGGCTACGAGCACCCGCGCCTAGTGGGAGGAGTGTCCAGCCAGCAGGGCTTCCAGCGCCAATTCCCGATCTGGGACTTCTGCACCTTCGTGCCGCGATGAGTTTCCTGGCCGAACTGCAATCCAACATGGCCGCACTGGTCGGCGAGAACGATCGTCCGATCGTGGTGTACGGCGCACTGTGGCCGATTATGCGCGAGATGCGGCGCAGCGATTCAGCCGTGGTGGACGAGATCCTGGAGGCGGTCATCCAAGTGGCCGCTGGGTGCGACTTGCTGATGCCTTCGTTCGCCGAGGGATACCGCGACGGGGTCTGCAATCTCGACGAGGCGCCCGCCAGCACCGGCGTGCTCAGCGAACACTTCCGTCGCCGGCCCGATAGCTTGCGCACGCTGTCCGCCTATTTCTCCTTCAACGTGCTGGGGTCTGCCAAGGCCGAGCTGGGCGGGTTGATGCCGCGGGATGCCTGGGGCGAGGGCTCGGTCTATGACTGGATGGAACAGCGCAACGCACGCTTCCTGATGCTCGGCACCCATCCGACGCATTGCAGCTACCTGCATCGCCTGGAGTGGCTGGTGCGCGATCAATTGCCCTATCGCTACCGCAAGCCTTTCATCGGCACGCTGATCCGTGGCGGGGAGCCCATCCCCTGCGAGGAGACGCTGTATGTGCGCAGCCTGACGCCGCCCGCCAAGAACGACTTCACTGGGCTGCTGCCCGTGTTGCGCGAGGCGGGCATGCTGGAACAGCCGCTGCGGGGCATCAGCCTGGTGGCCTATGACGCCTGTGCCGCGCGTGATGCCATCCTGCCCCTGTTGCAGCGTGACCCCTTGCTGGTTTTGAGCAATCGTGGCGATTTCGAGAAAGAACCATCATGAATGCATGCATTGAAAAAGTGACCGAGCTGGTCAAGGAGATCGTCGAGCCGCGCCTGCGCGACCAGGTCACGCCGGAAGAAAACCTGCTGGGCGGCAAGCTGATCGACTCCTTCGGGCTGATCCGACTGGTCGTCGAGCTGGAGCAGGCCTTCGGTATCGCGATCCGTACCGAGGACATGACAGTGCAGAGCTTCAACAGCGTAAACAGCATCGTGGCCCTGGTCGAGCGCTGTCGCGCCGGCGGAGCCTGAACATGGCCGAGGCGGTCGCGGACGCAGATGGCGCCATCGGTGCCTGGCTGCATGCCCTGGCGCGCGAGCTGTGGCCGCTCAACCGCAGTATCACCGGTGCCGAGTTGCGCCAGACCCTGCTATCGACCTATGTCTGCCACCCCTCGATGGCGAACAACGAGCAGTCTGGCCCGCTGGTCTCGCTGGCCCTGGCGCGCTGGCTACAGAGCCTGCCGCGCCGCCGCAACACCTACCGTATCGTCTTTGTGCCCGAGACCATCGGCGCCATCGCCTACCTCGTGCGCAACTCGGCCCACCGAACATCACCTTTGTGCATTTCGTGGAGCAGACGCAAGGTGTCTCCTAGCGCTATCCAAAATCCTTCCACGGCTTCGCTGTTCTGAACGGCCGGCGAATCCCCTTGAGTTCCACCTACTTGGTGCGCGACGAGTCGATTCAATTTGTTCTTATTCAAACTGTTTATGAGCACTATTGAGCTAGTTAATGATCAATGTTTTCTTGGAGCACACGGCCCCTGGCTAATCGCCGAGATCGGCGGCAACCATGAGGGGGATTTCGATGCCGCCATGCGGCTTGCGGACCAAGCGCTCGAGGCTGGTGCGGATGCCGTCAAGTTTCAGGTGTATTACGGCGACACGCTTGTGTCGTCGGTCGCTAGTCCCGATCGCAATGCCCACTTCAAGCGTTTCGAACTCTCGCCGCGGCAGCACCTAGACCTTGCCGAACGCGTATTGAACGCGGGTCGTGCTTATGTAGCGTCGGTTTGGGATCTCGCTGCCTTCGAGTGGATCGCGCCGGTACTAACGGCCTGCAAGATTGGCAGTGGTGACCTTACGGCGCCCCCCTTCCTTCGGCCTGCTGCCAAGACCGGTAAACCGCTCATTCTCTCCACTGGCCTCTCCGACATGGTGGAGGTAAAGGCGGCCGTGCAGATGATTCGCACCGCGAATTCGCAATACAATCATCGCTCACAATTAGCCTTGCTTCAATGTACGACGATGTACCCGATTGCTGACGCCGATGCCAATCTCGCGGTGATGAGAGCTTTTGCCACGCTTGACGTAACCGTTGGCTACTCAGACCACACGCTCGGCACCAAAGCCCTTGAGGTAGCCGCAGCCATGGGAGCCGAGGTGCTCGAGTTTCACTTCACTGACCAGAAGCAGGACCGCACGTTTCGCGACCATCAGCTCTCGCTCGACGGCAAAGATCTCCAGAATTTAATCCATGCACTTGAGGAAATTCGCACCCTCCAGGGCGCTGCGGACAAGCACCCCTTGCCCATCGAGTTCACAAATGATCATCCTCATGCCTTTCGTCGTGCTGTTTATCCTGCCCGCGACGTCTTGGAAGGCGAGGTGCTCGACGCCGACAACCTGTGCGTACTGCGGCCGAATCAGGGCATCGATGCACGCGACTATGACCGAGTGGTAGGCCGACTGGCTCGTCGGCGCCTGCAGCGTCACGAGCCCCTCGACTGGCAAGACATCAAGTGACCGCGCCGACACTTGGCTCAATCAGGTTCTTTCCGTTGGCAATTTCTGCTTGCAGTGAGAGACATGAATTTGATTGGGACGATAACACCGTATAGTACTTAACTGTCATCATTCTTGTTCGGATTCCTGGGCTGACTTGTGATAAACCCGTTTTCCGGCTTTAGCATTCTTCATCGTACTTCGATAGACTATCTTGCATGTTGACAGCATTGCCTCTTGTAACCATCTACGTCCCGTGCCGCAATTACGGCAGATTTCTTACGCAATGCGTGGAAAGCGTGTTCAATCAGCTCTATGCTAATTGGGAGCTGATCTTAGTCGACGAGGCATCAGATGACGACACGGCTTCCATAGCCGAAAACTTGCGTCAAAGCCGCCCAAATCTGATCACTGTAATTCGAAATCCGGTACCTCTCGGACTGCAGAAGCTTGCAAACTATGTACTAGGTATAGCCAAGGGCAAGTATACGATGCGGCTAGATGCCGATGACTGGCTCGATGAGGGGGCGCTGCTCTTGATGGTTAGCAAGATTGAAGCGTCTCCAAATGCTGGTCTTGTTTATGGCAATTATTTCTATGTAAACACCGATGGCGAAGTGCTAGGCGTCGAACGCCGGCATCGTTTGGGTACAGAGGACAAAGTCGGACATTTGCCTCCACACGGCGCGTGTACCCTTTTTCGTACGCGAGCTCTGAAAGCGGTCGGTGGTTACTCAGAGAATATCGATGCCCAGGATGGTTGGGAGCTCTGGTACAAGCTATGCAACCGCGTGGGAGCGGTTAACCTTGATACCCCTGTTTTTTACTACCGCCAACACGCCAACTCGCTTAGCCGCGACCATCAGCGGCTGCTGACGGCCCGAATGAATATTTTTGCGCAGATTAGCAATGGTCTAGAAGGTAGTTATAAGCCAACTTCTGCAGCAATCATACCGGTGCGCGAGTCCTATCCCGGCTTTGAGGGCGTTCCCTACCGTGAAATTCATGGCAGCTCACTACTTGAGAAGGCTATTCAAGCAGCTGCAGAGGCAAGAGTTGTCACTCAAGTGATTGTCTCATCCCAGAGTCAACGCGTGCTGGACTTTGCGGCTGATCTAGAGGCACAGGGAAAAGTCCCTGCCCACGCGAGGTTGCTTCGCGACGATTCAATTGTGAATACTACTCAATTACCGATTTGGGACATCATGCTGCAGGCTGGTCAGTTCCATGAAGAACTTAATGGATCAGGTCCAGATATTGTCATGTTCCTGAGTATTCATGCTTTGAATCGGCGTGCTGAGCACATTGATAAAGCGATCAACGTACTACGCATCACAGACAGCGACTCAGTGGTGTCAGTTAAGGAAGAACGCGAACCGATTTTCTCGCACGGACCAAATGGCCTCCAGTTAATTAACCCAGGCCGCTTCCAAGGGCTTGCTTATGATCGAGAACGCTTGTATTCGTTTAATGGTGCTATCGTCGGGGTTTGGTGGCAAATCTTGCAAAATGGCAGCTTTCTTGGAGAGAAGATAAGCTATGTTGAAATGAGCGCCCAAGACAGTATTCAAGTTAAAAATTCTGCACAGGCTAGGCAGTATTTAGGATAAAAGTGTTCACTTGCCGCCCTTTGCCTCAATGTCTACGAAGAGTCCACTTCGCTTGTGAATTCTTGCTATTCATTATTAGTTGTCTTGTGTACTCTTGCCTGCTCACGTGACAGCTTCTTTGGCCATGATCTGCAAGCCTTTTCGTGTCATCTGGCGGTCCGTCGATACCTCCGGCTATGACGGGGAGGACATCAAGTGACCGCGCCGCAGTCCGTCGTGATCGAACGGTGCCCGTTGTGCCAAAGTTCAGTCGCGACCGAGCACTCGACGCCAGAACCCAACCTCTACTCCGAAAAACTCTCGGAGATCTTGAGGCACGACGAGCAGCAGTTGCTGCGTGAGCATGTCAATTGGCGATGCTCGGACTGTGGGCTCGTATTCAAGCGCCGGTGGTTCGCACCTGCGGTCATCCGCGAGTTATTCAGCACCGCCGTTGCCTCCCATCCCAGGGGCTGGGACACCGTGCTCGACAGGTTTACCGCAGATGGATTCAAGCGGATTTTCGAGTTTTGGGCCACGGCCATCGACCGTCAAGAGGCACCGGATGTGCGGCGTGGAGAGCGGGAGTTGTTCTCGATCATCGATTCCATCACGGTTCCGTTGGGCTTTGAACCCTCCGCGGTCGCGGCGGCCGTCGGCAGCGGTGATGTAGCGATGTTGCGGACGTTCACTCCCTCGATCACGGCCTCGATTAGCGAGCCTGCAGCGTTCAAGCGGTTCGCGGGCTTTCGCTCCCGCGAACTTTGGGAGTATCTTCAGGCCCTGACAGGTGGATTCGCCGGGTATGCGGAGGTCGGCTGCCCCCTATGGGGCCTCCTCACGCTGGCCGCGGACTCCGGATGCCGTGCCACCTACCTCATCCGTGATGAGCCGAATTACTGGGGCCCCGGCTGCAAGAGCTCCGGCGTGCACTGCCTGGACCGGCTTCTCGTCGACCGGCGCATTGGCTCCGCCCCATGGTCGGCCCCTGATCGCCAGCCGTTGATCGGCCTCTTTCAATACCTCGATCACCTGACCGCGCCGGGCCAGTTTCTTGAGGAGCTTTTTGCCAGAGCCGAATCGGCTGCCATCATCATGGATGGCATTGGGGCTCCAGTAGCTATTCAGCACGTGACCGGCTGGACCATCGATAGCTTCGCGTTCATCGCCCGGGTATTCGGCAAGCGCCTGCATCAAGATTTCAACCCCATTCGATCTTCCGGTAACCACCTGTTTCTCCTAACCCCGGACCGTTGAGATCTCCCCCCATGTCGATTCTCGACAACCACCCCGACTGCACGGCTCTTGAGGCCGAAGGTGCCCGGATGCTGGCCCTGCTTGAGCGGCTCTGGCCGATCCACCGCAGTCTCACCGGGCCAGGAATCCGCGAGACCCTTGCCATCCTCGGCTCGTCGATTGAGGGTTTTACCGTGACGAAGGTTGCTTCTGGCAGCCGCGTGCTCGATTGGATCGTGCCCGAGGAGTGGCACCTGCGGTCCGCATTTCTCGAGGCTCCTGATGGGCGTCGGCTGTGTGACGTCGCCGACAACACGCTTCACGTCGTGGGTTACAGCACTGCAGTAGACGAGAAGCTTTCCCTCGTCGAGTTACAGCCGCATCTCTACTCACTTCCTGACCAACCCGATGCGATTCCTTACGTCACTTCTTATTACGAGCGGAAATGGGGATTTTGCCTGTCGCACCGGCAGCGACAGAGCCTGCCGCAGGGCACCTATCGCGTTCACATCGACGCAACTCACGTCGCCGGATCGTTGGACTACGGCCAGCTCGTACTGCCTGGCAGGTTGGCCGATGAGATCCTGATTTCCACCTATTGCTGCCATCCGGCGATGGCCAACAACGAGCTGTCTGGACCGGTGCTGGCCGTGGCCCTGGCTGAGTGGCTCGCCGCTCGGCCAGACCGACGCTTCACCTATCGCTTCGTTTTCGTTCCGGAAATGATCGGATCAGCAGCCGTGCTCGAAGCCCAGCGCGAACACCTGCGGGCCCACGTGCGAGCCGCCTTCAACCTGACCTGCGTGGGCGACGAGCGTGCCTGGTCGTTCCTTCCTTCGCGGCTGGGCGACACCTATGCTGACCAGGTTGCCCGCCACGTGCTCCGGCATGCCGTTAGCAGCTACGACGTCTATGGCTGGCGCGACCGGGGAAGTGACGAGAGCATGTATTGCGCTCCCGGCATCGATATCCCGATGGTGTCAATTATGCGTTCGAAGTATGGAACTTATCCTGAATATCACACCTCGCTCGACATCCCGGGCAACGTGGTCACGGCCCGGGGCCTCGCTGAGACGCTCGGCTTACATCGCCTACTCGTTGAAACACTCGAGCACAACTGCACACCCCGGGCGCTCGTGCTCGGCGAGCCCCAACTCGGCCGGCGAGGCCTTTACCCTCAAACAAGCATCAAGGGGAGCACCGCTCCGGTCAAAGATCTGCTCGATCTCATTTCCCACTCCGACGGCCGCACCAGCCTGCTCGACATTGCTGACCGTTGTGAACGGCCACTGTGGGTGTTGCTGCCTCATCTCGACGCACTCGTCTCCGCCGGAGTGATGGAGCGGTGAGCATGCGTCCTGCCACCGTATCCAACTTAGGTGGAATGCCTTGCTTTTGCATCACGTTGATTGCGTGCATTCGGGTCGATCTTGTTGCGCGGTGAGGCTTCATGGATAAAAGACTTTCTCAGGACTTGGATGTCATTCGAGGTGCGGCCTCTCTTTATATCTTGGTGGCCCATTCCTTTGAGTGGTTTCTTTTGCCGGTCTCTAGTCCGAATGCTTTAAGGCCGTGTGGGCAGCTCGCCTATTTAGCAGTAATCGTTTTCTTTGTGTTGTCGGGCTATGTCATCAGCAACTCCCTGATCATGAACTGGCGTTCTGGTGGTTCAGTGGATGGCCTTCAGTACCTGGCTGCCAGAAGCGCTCGCATTTTGCCGCCCTACGCGTTTGCGCTGTTGCTCAGCGTTGCAGTGCCTTTGGTGATCCGGGCACTCAATATGCATGGAGCCGAATCCTTTCGTCTACCGGGTGATATTGAGCTTGCGCGCGAGAAAGTTTATTTACCACTCAAAGACCTTGTTGCGACCATCTTGCTCAGTCAGGGCATGATTCCAGGGACCTCAGCTCTTCCTTCAAATGGCCCACTGTGGACGTTGTCTTTTGAAGTCTGGCTCTACTTAATCGCTCTGCTGATTTCGATCGCCTGGGATAGAATCGCCCGCCGCACAGGAGATGCGTACGTGCCACTGATCGGCCTAGTGATGGTCGCCCTGCTGCTCTCAACCAGTATTCATGTGCGCTTCCAGCAATTTTCTCTCTTTTGGTTCTTAGGAGCCGCTCTGCGGCTCCGGGAGGCGTTCCCGCACTCTTTTCTCAAATACATACCTTTTTCGCTTGGAGCCGTTTTGATCGGCTGTCTTGTACCGATCGTGGTCTTCCCTCACAAAATCCTCCCGCTTAATGACAGTCCCCTTGGTCTCGCAGCTACCACGGTCATAATCCTATGCGGCCTTGGATACTTCGCTGCGACCCGTCAATGGTTGCCCCCGTGGAAGATAACTTTTCTCCGCAAGCTTGCGCGATCTTCTTATACACTTTTTATCATTCACTGGCCGCTTTTGATGTTCTATTTTTCCCTTTTTCATGCTCAGTTTATAACTTGGGAGGCCCCGATGCGTATTCTCTTTCTTGTAGGCTTGAATCTGGGCATCATTGCTATTGCCCATTTCGCTGCATTGTTCCTCGAGGATAAGCAAGCCTGGCTCAGGCGAGGCAACGCTGTCTGGCAACGCATCACCTATGGGTCTGGAGCAGATCACAAAGTCGGTCTCTGACAGCTTCTCATGGACGCAACATGCCTGTTGCGTCTCTATCGAAATGGTGAAAAACTCTTCATTATATGCTCAAAAGCTTGCATTCGCTCACGGTTGTCCCTCCATAGAGTACGTCAGGCTCGCTCGATTCGACGTTGCTCTTGAGTACGCAAGGAGCTTAATGCACATAGTCGTCGAGGGTTGAATCCCCACTTGTATGGCAGTGCCTTATTAGTGATTCTCCACGCTCTTTACCTAATAATCTTTTTGTCCGTGCTTCTTGGTAATGAGCACGACATCATTTTGCTGGTCGCCGTTGAGGGCACGTGAAGTGTGGCGACCACTGTCTGATACCCATGTGAAAATCAGAAGCGACATTAGCTTCTCATGTGTGATTTCCGTCACTCAACCGCACTGGAAAGGGCTTGCTATGAGAATGTCGATCTGTTGTGATCATGTGTTCTGCCTTGCGTCATCAGGCGATTCGACTGAATGCACTGGCACGATGAGTGGAGCCTCGTCCTCTTGTCTTTCCGATTGACTTGTGCAACCTTTTGGCTCTCTGAGGGCTAGAAATATGAGCATGCGCATCGGCACCCTTCTCTTCTCCCGCTCCGAGTCGTGCCGCCTGCCGGACAAGGCCCTGCGACACCTTGGCGGAATGCCACTGCTCGAGCGGGTGATCCGGCGTGCGCAACTCCTCCCCTGGCCAGTGTCCCTGGCGACTACAGACCGAGAGGCCGACGACCGACTCGCGGCTCTCGCAGCACGGCTGGGTGTGCCCACTTTCCGGGGCTCGGCGGAGCACGTGCTCGAGCGGGCGGTGCTCGCGGCAGAGGCTTTCGGGCTCGATGCCTTCGTGCGGCTCTGCGGCGACCGACCTCTCTTTCCGCTCGACGATCTGCGTCACGCGGTGCAGGCGATGCAGGCTGCAACGGTGGCCGGCCTCGGAGAGGGGCCCGACCTGGTCTCCACCTGGAGCGGCGGCCGTTGCCCGCGGGGCCTCACCACGGAAGTGGTGCGTACAGCTACGTTACGACGCATCCTTGATCAGGGTGTATCCGCTGAAGAGCAGGAGCACCTCACCCTCTGCTTCTACGGCCACCCAGCCGACTACCGCATTGTTTCCCTGCCCGCACCGGAGGGCCCGTTTGCCTGTCCGGGTTTCGCGGTGGACACCGAGGCTGATCTTGAGCGGCTCGAGCGAATCTTTACAGTGTCACCGGCACTCAACCTGAGCCCAGCGGCGGCGGATCGGTTTTTCGCATTATGAGAGATTTCTTTATCCATCCAGCCCAGACTAACCTTGAACTCTACGCACAGGCCATTGCTCTAGGTTATTCCCGTG
>Ga0114973_10003061_pt1 | contig 11899 bp, 12 predicted proteins | sample M_140807_MF_Meta_FD_87025 | JGI IMG/M metagenome (GOLD analysis project Ga0114973, IMG submission 87025) | Freshwater microbial communities from Lake Montjoie, Canada to study carbon cycling - M_140807_MF_MetaG | ecosystem: Environmental > Aquatic > Freshwater > Lake | place: Lake Montjoie... | reverse complement strand
CTTTCCATATCGATTGCAAACATATGGAAGACTAATTTGAGCATAACCAGTAGCAGGGCATGAACCAAAGACCCATTCATTCACTTTCGAGTAAATCGGATCGTGCCCAATCATAAAATCAATGCCCCTGATTTTCGAGCCATATCCAAGAAGATCATCTCTGACAACAACAATACCTTGATGTTCCTCAAGGACAGGAGTTGGATTTGGGTCTACCCAATCCCCAATATATTGTTGAACCCATTCATTCGTATCATCGGCTATTTGCACAGCATTCCCTCAATTTGTTCGTTCACCAACACATCAACTACAAGATGAATTCTTTCATCACTTCCGCCATTGATAGCTTTGTGAGGTTTCCGCGTATCAAGAAACCAGCATTCACCAACATTCATATTAACAGTTTCGGGTTCAGCATTCAAGTTCCAAACGGTAAACTTAACGTCAGGATTAGTTTTGATTGGGAAATGAAGTCTAGCCAACTTACCAATAGAGCCTCCTGAATCGGAATCAACTTGATCTGTATGTCTCTCAAGTTCTCCACCGCCAGCATTCAATTTCATAAATCGAATTCGATGAATCTCCGAAGCAAATTCTTTTAGCAATTCTCTAACTTCAGGAAAGGTTTCATAAAGTGGAGTATCTTGCATTTCAAAAACTTCATTAGAATTTTCTTCATTCCATTTATCGCTCATTTCACTAGGTTTTGTGATAAAAGAAGGATCGGAAGAATATCCTCTCAATGAGAGTGCGGACCAAGATTTTCCTTTATTGTAGTTACTATAGTGATTTGTGAACTCAGGCAAAAAAGCTAGTTTATTTGCAATTTGTTCAATCAGATGCGCGTTTACATCACAAACCTTCGTAATGCTCAATAGATCAGCTTTTTTTGGTTGTGGGTGAATCCTCTCGGAACCTCGATAAAATACGTTATATATTTCACCAAAAGTCGTTATTTTCGGGTTAATTTTTTGATACCCAATTTCATTCAAAATTTGATTTTGCTCACGGTCTTCTGCCCACACATATACCCAACAATCAGACTTGATTTCATCAAGTATATTTTTTATAGCGTTTGCTTCTCCAGCGAGATTCGAAACAACCAAATCTCCTTTGAGTTTGATTCCAATCTTTACTTTTCCATGAAGCGTAATATCCGATGAGACTTTACATTGATTAATCGTAAATGATGCAATCATCTCTCCATGCTCATTCTTCACTAGATTCAAAGTTTTTTTATGCAGCAATTCAGCTACAGTATTCTTCTTCATCTTAGAGAAGGGTGAAAGAGAATATGAATTGTAGTGCGAATAAAAATCAACAATAGAATTCAAATAATCAATCTCATACCCATGTTGCCACGGTTTCATGTTAACCGCCTCTTGCATATTTCTTAAACAACTTCTGCTGCTTTTTCTTAGCCATCATCAATTTAGTTTTACCAACATGAGAGGTGAATTTGATTCCATTGAGATGATCCAATTCATGCTGAAAACATCTAGCAGCAACTCCTTTAATTTCAGCTTTCATAGTGATTCCAATTTCATTTTCATATTCAATTGAAATCAAACTTGGGCGCTCAATATCAAGAGCTAATCCAGGAAAACTCAAACAACCTTCCTTCATTGTAATTCCATCAACTGAATAACTTACAATTCTTGGATTGAAGAATCCCATCACTTTATCAGCATCAGCAATAACGAAGCAACGATATGGCAATCCGCATTGGTTAGCTGCCAAACCAATTCCACCATACTTTTTCATTGTCACTTTTAATCGAGCAATAAGTTCAGCTGGTTCTACTGGCTTCTTAGCAAAATCAAAGATTGGCATTACTTGCGAAAGCAATGAATTCTTATCATCATAAACATTGAATGGTTCATGGTTTATAATTTTTGTTTCATTCGACTCTGTATTAATTACAATAACGTCACTCATTTTTGTATCCTCGAAAAGTTTTTCACTTTAGCAAATTTTATAGTACAATCAAATTTTTCAATCAACTGATCTGACTTATGGCTTATTACAAATAAATTCGTATTTTCTAGTTCATGAAGTATCTTAATTAATTCTTCTGTTCCATTTGCATCCAAAGACGAATCGAAAATTTCATCCAATATTAAAAGATTCGTATTGATGCTACTTTTCATTTTTGCAACGGAACGCCAAGTCAACATAAGAGCCATATCAATTCTTTGTTTTTCGCCTTCAGAAAATGATTCATAACTAAATTCATCACGATGCCTTGATTTTATAGACTCTTTAAAAGATTCGTCTAGTGTAAAATTGACAAAGAAATCTAAAGCAGACAAATATTTATTGATCAACTTATTAATTATGGGCAAATACTGCTTGATTATTTTTGTCTTTATGCCGCTATCTTTGAGTAAGACTGCGGCAGCATCATAGTAACTTTTCAATTCAATTAATGATTTATTTTCATTTAAAGCATTGTCCTTAGAATTTTGAAGAGTGTTCAATTGTTCAATTTCTATTTTCAATGTATCTTGAGAATTGTCAAGTTTATCAATGTCCTTTAATCGTTTTTCGATATTTTTAGTCAGAGAAACTATGTTAAGTTTTTTATGATTAATTTCAGATTGAATTTCTTTCATTTTCGAAATTGATTTTTCACATTCCTTAGTATCTAGATTAAGATCAGATAATTTATTTTCAATTTCAGAAAGAGCAGTATTACTTGATTCTATTTTTTTCAATAGAGATTGCGTTTGTTGCTTTTTAAATGCTTCTCCAATTTCTTGCGAACATGTAGGACATGATGCATTATCATGTAGAACTGAATTAGTCTTCTTATATTTTTTGATATTACTTTCTATTTGAGCTTCATATGAAAGCAATTTTTTGAGTTTATTATCAAGTTCATTTTTTTCAGAAACTAATGAATCTAGATTAGAAACGCTCTCATTTAATTGTTTGATATTTTCTGTAAGTTCTTTTATTTTGTTTTCATCTTCTTCAATGTCTTTTCGAAAAATATCAGCTTTATCTTTTGTATTTTGTTTTATCGTTTCGATATGCTTCTTTTGCATATCTATTGAACGAGTAGCCAATTCAATATCGTATTTATTTTTCTGAATCGATTCTTTAATTTCTACCAATTTAGCTTTAGCGAGAGAGTTCATCGAAGAGAATATTTGAATGTTCAAAAGATCTTCAATAATCATTCGTCTGTCAGCAGCAGACAATTGCATAAAGGGAACAAAAGATGCAGAACCTAAAATGACAATTTGAGTAAATGATTTATAGTTAATTTTAAGGATGTTTCGTTCTAAAATTTCTTGATAATCTACACTCTCAGCTTCTTGATTAATCAATTTATCATCACAATAAATTTCAAAAATAGCAGGCTTCAAACCACGAATGATTTTGTAAGATTTTTTTCCAATATCAAATTCAAGTTCAACCACAGCATCTTTTTGATTGATACTATTCAGCAAAGTGGGTTTGTTGATTTTTCTGAATGGCTTATTGAATAATGCGAAACACAAAGCGTCAAGCATTGTGGATTTGCCTGATCCATTTTCTCCAACGATTAGATTATTTTTGTATCGATTCAAATCGATTTCAGTAAAAATATTACCCGTACTTAGAAGATTTTTCCAACGTATTTTTTTAAAAAGAATCATAAATTATTCCGCATTAGAATCCAAACTGAGACATTCTTGATATAATTCTGACATGATTAATTTCATTTTATCCGAATCTAAATTGAGTGAAAGCTGTTCAATATACTTAGACAGTATCGTTATAGTATCTTCAGATTCATCTACATTTTCTGAACTACCAGAAAGAGGATCATCAAAATTTTCAGTAACAGAAACATCAATAGGATTTTCTTTAAGAAGTTTATCCAATACTAAATCGAATAGATATGGATTCTGTTTAATTTTTACGTTCAATTTCACATAGACGTTTTTGTATTTTGACAAATCAAAATCATTCCAATAATCAAATGTTTGAACATTATCATCATATTCAATTTTGAAAAAGATTGAGTATGGATTTTTTATGAAAGATAATTCCCTAGAAGAAGTGTCGAATACATGAAAACCTCTAGGATCATTATAGTCGGCCCAAGTAATTTCTCCTGGAGTTCCTACATAGGTTATTTGACCATCGCTCGATTTATGATGAAAATGTCCACTCAAAACTATATCATATTTGTTTAATAGATCTCTGTCGATGCCATCAAAGCATATAGTATTTTTATCCATTTTGAATCCAGCAATTTCAAAATGTCCAAATGCAATATCTGAAGAAGATCCTTTTATGAACTCTAGAATTTGATTTTCATTGTCGGCACAAATCCAAGGAATAATATCAATTTGAGTTCCATCTACATCACAAGTTATTGGTTTATCGTGAATCGTAATGTTTTTGTATTCTCTCAGCAGTAATTGAGAAGAATTTACTTCCAATGTGTTTTTATAGGAAACGTCATGATTTCCTAATAGTGTATGAAAATTGATATCAAGATCTCGAAGTCTATCAAAAAAATATTTGCGAGCTAAGTATAAAGAATTGAAATTGATATACTTTCTTCTATCGAAGAGATCTCCTAGTTGATAAACATCAGTTATTTCATTGTCAACCAAATATGGGAAAAAAACTTTTTCATAGAAATTTTGATAGTATGAGTGAAACCATAATGAATCTCCTCTCATTCCAAAATGAGTATCTCCAAGAATAGCTATCTTCATTCAAGAATATCCTTATCGTCTTCAATTAATTCGTTGAGAATTTCGTCCACTACATTTTCAGAATCTTGTTCTACAGTTTCTTCGACTTGCAAGAATTTTTCTACACCTTTTGGTTTCTTTTCTTTCTTCTTTTTAAGACCCTGTTCAAACTTCTCGATATATTCGGAAATGTTTTCATATGTACTGAACTGAGCTAGTTTATGCTCATCTCCTTCTTCTGACAATAGATCGTGTTCAAATATACCAAATTGTTCAGTAGCTTTGTACTTTACATACAATTCCTTTTTCTCTTTTATGATTCGTCTAAGGAAAGCGTAATAGATGATTTGAGTGAAGTATGCAAAGGGATTTTTTGATTTTTCTGGATTGAAATTTCTGTAGTACATCATGCAATTTTCGATTGCATCAGAAATCATTTCGTCTTTGAATGTGTATGAAGCAAAATTTGGTTTTCTAGCTAATCTATCTGCTATTTTTATGAAACACTCGCCTATATAATTTGGTATTCGAGGTTCTTTAGTTCCAGTTTCTTCTGCGAGATCTCTCAATCTTTTGTGTTCTATCAGGGCTTTTAGGAAATCTGGATTGTTGATGTAATGATCACGCATATTTGGAACTCTTCATAATTTAGTTTGACAAGGGGTTGCATCGCTAGTACACTAGCTGTGTAGCTGCTTCAATGAATCTTTTTATTCATAATATCTATGTAATTAAATTCTTCTTCTGACATATAGGAATCACCTTCAGCATCAGACAAGAGATCAGATACCATCGTATCCAAATCGCTATCCTCTTCTAACAAAGAATCTAACTTTTCTTCAAATCTAGACTTGACTTCAGAAATAACACTTTGATAAAGACCATACACTTTAACAAAGCATTTAACAAGTTTTTCTTCAGGAACAAGAGTGTATTGAATGTTAGTGTTTAACACTTCAACGACTTCTTCTTTTACCAGCTCTACTGGTAACCAAGGGCTTAATATCATTGATGTTGTTAAATCAGGAAGTCTTTTTAGAATCACTTCCATAGGATTTGTTAGTGAATACGACTGTTTATTTTTTACGCTTTGTGCTATAACAAGTTCGCCAGTATTCATTCTGAATAAAATAATGCTCATTTTTTCATCTCGATGTTGTAGAATTTAAACTCAAACTTCTCTTCATTATATAATTTTACTCTCTCGGAAAAATGTTGCAAGGTATAGTTGATGTGTTTTCCAATTCTGAAATCATCTGCTATATCATAAAGCGTAGCGACTTCTTTATTTTCACCCAATCGAAGACCTCTACCTATAGACTGTAAATTTCTAATGCGAGATTTTGAGGGAGATGCAAATACGATATTGTGAAGATTACGAATATTTATGCCTGTAGAAAATGTGCCAAAGGATGCAACTATGATTGCATCATTTTCTTTTTCTGTGATTTTTCTTATATCTTCTCTTACAGTAACATCCGTTGAACCAGATACGAAAAATACCTTTCTATCTCTTGAACTATCGACAATCATTTTGTATAGTTCTTTACCATGCTTTTCTACTAGCTGAAAAAGTACGAGAGAATTGCCTTTTAATCCAAGAGTCAGATTTTTGATGAATTGATTTCTTGGATTACATGAAACGATATACTCAATCTCACTTTGATAGTTTCCATCTCTCAGACGTTTGCAAACATCAGGCGGGTGTTTGAGTATGAGGCATTTTATTTTGAATGCTGAAAGTTGCTTTTTGTCGATAAGTTGTTTTGTGGTAACTGTGTGAAAGACTGGACCAAATAAACCTTCAAGCATCAATTTGTGGGTCTTTGTTCCATCCAAGGTTCCCGTACATCCAATTCTATATTTACTGTTCAGTAAATTTGTCATTATTGTTGAAAGTGATTTAGCTTTGAATGAATGAGCTTCGTCACCCAATACAAAATCAAAATTGACAAACCATTCTTTTGGTAGAGTATGTATACTTTGCCATGTCGAGATTGTCAGTTGTTTACTCGTTTCTTTCTCTTTACCCTGATAGATTTTATGAATCAGATCGTTCATTTCTATTTCATCATTTTTTGCATATTCACCAAAATCAGAAAACATCTGTTCAACTAGACTGATTGTGGGAACTATCAATAAGCCTTTCTCGCATTTATGAGCTAAAAGATATCGAACTATTAGATATAGAATTAGCGATTTACCTGATGCTGTGGGTGAGAGTAAAACTGCTCTTCGATTTCTAATCGAATGTAGCGCAGCATCTATCTGATAGTCTCTTGGCGCAAAAGGTAATTTGAGAGTGTCTACAAAAGACAGAAAACTTTCTTTTGATACTTCATCGACAGATTCTAGATCATCTTCTATGAAGCAAACGTATTTCTGTCTTTCGCAAAATGCTTTAAGATAGCTAAGAAGCCCGCGATACAAACGATGAGTTTTAAAGTCAAAAAGATATATCTTTCCATTCCATATTCTAGCTTTGAATTGTGGAGTGAATTGATAGCCTGGAACGAAAAATGAAAAGTATTCAGATAGTTCCTTTGCTATATGTTTTTCGCATACAATGCTGATATAAGATTCGCATTGCTTTTTGACAATTAAATCAATTTGCACCTTGCACTAAACGCTCCCATGATATGACATCCTTTAACTGAAAAGTTCTGGCTTTTAATTCACCAAGAACCTTATCGCAAAAATCTATCATTTGTTCGTACATGTATATAGTCGCTTTGAATTTGAGTAAATCATCGTCTGCATCGAGATAAATGCTGATATCAGATTTCAATTTCATTGCAAATGGTTCCCATCCATATTCTTTGAGCGAATCTTCGTCTAGTTTACCTGTGTAATATTCCCACTTAATTTTTTTCATCTTGTGATATTTGTCTTGACTTCTTTTCATTAGAAGTCTTGAGCGAATAAGAATATCTAGATACTTGCTGTGCAGCTTAGGAATTTTAGCGAATTCTTCTTTGATTTCGGTAAGACTTAAATCCATAACCGAATCAGATTTCCACATTTTCATGAGTTCTTCAATATCCACAATGTAACCTCAAAAATAAAATAATATAAGTATACAAAAAACTCTATAACTTTTCAATCTCAAATAAGGAAAATCTGAATGTTGCATCTGCGGTGATTATTGATTCTGCGGAATCAGAAGAGTTGAACATTATGGAAGAAAGCGATACTGGAAAGCAATCTAAAAATTTGACTTTATAATTCGTGTTGAACTTTGATGTTAGAATTGTCAGAGAAGCATCAGCAAATTGAGGAAATGGTTTTTTAGAAAATCGATTTTGTCTTGACAATTCTCTATATTCTTTAAAGTCTTCTGGAAAAGTTAATGCTCTCATCCAATCATGAACTTCAAGCCATGATTTTAGATCTTCATCGACGATGAATGAAAAATTCAATGAGTCATATATCAACTTTTCGCCAGGAGAATATAGATCAATGAATGGAGTGTTTCTTGGTATTTCTCCAATCGATAATCCAGGAAGATTAACATTCTGACAGAAATATGTCATGTTTGGTAATCTAGAAAAGGTGATCTGATACTTATTAGGTATCAGTGGATTAGTATTCGATGGATTTCTTGTTAATGCGCTCATACTACTATTTATGTCATAAAAAAAGGGGGCGTTGCGCCCCCTTCAAAAATAATATCTTATTTTTCTTAACGACAATTACATGAGGTTTGCGATTTGGAAACCACGATAGTAGTTGTTACTTTGTGCAGAAATTACACCCAAATCGCGTGTGGTATCACCACCAGCGAATGGGTTGGCAACGATACCATAACGTGTCTTGAATGCAATCTTTGGTTGGAAAGTACCAGTATCAACTGCACGAACCATCTGGAGTGGAACATATGGGCAGTAGAAGATACCTGCATCGTATGCATTGGTTCCCTTATAACCTAGAACAGCAAATTCTCTTGTTGCTGCGTTTGGTGCATATGGGTCAATGTAAACTTTGATGCGACCAAAGAGAGTTCCAGCAAAGGTGTTTCCTGTATCATCAACCTGTAGATTGACTGCATCTTTAAGTGCAGATTGATAATCAAGAATACCAGCCATTGCAAGAGCGGAAGCAACGTCGGATGAAGTAATCATGATGTTGCCTTTTCCTCTACGAGTCGTTCTTGCAATTAAGTTTGCTTCACGCTCAAATTGGAATGCAAGCCCCTTAACTTTTTCAACCATCCAGCGACCGTTGGAGTCAACGTCAAGATCGAATGTTCCGGCGTTTGTTGTGCCAGTTTGGCAACCAATTCTGGCAACACGATAAACTGTACGGACGATTTCACGATTAATTTCAGCAAGAATTTCAGCAGCAAGAATGTTGCTGAGTTCTGTTTCAGCATCTAAACCATGAACGGCTTTTAGATCCTGCGCTAGTTCCATTGTATATTCAGACTTCAATGCGCGAGTATTGGCAGTAACGGTAACTTTTTCAATGGAGAAACCCATTTCACCAAAACCAGATCCTGTAAGAGCTTCAGCGGTTGCTGTTGACATTCCAGTACATGCAGCAGCGTTATTAAAGAATGTGCTTCCAAGAGAGTTGGAGACGTTTAGAGTTCCTTGTGAGCCAGAAACGCCAGCAAAGCCAGTATTTGGTTCGCTGAAGAATGATTCAGTAATACCAGAAGCAGCAAGGTTACCAGAACCACCATATGTGGATCTCATTGCAAAGATAAGCCCAGTTGGACCAGTCATTGGCTGAACGCCGCAGATATCATAAGCAATCAGATTTGGTAGTGAACGACGAACAAGACTGATTAGAATTGGATCAAAACCAGCAACAGGACCGCCCGCGGTTGCGGTGCCACTGTAACCAGCACCAGCACCACCAAAATTACCAATACTAACTTCGTTCAACTGACGATTTTCTTCCATAAATGCTTTTTCTTGATTCTCAAGAATCATAGCAGTTACGGCTCTACGATATGGATCGCTGATCTTTGGTAGATCGGGATGCTCCAAAATTGGAGCCCATTTATTTTGAATGTCTTCTGATAAGTACATGTTTCTTAACTCCTTAAGTTAATTTATCTTGGTAAAGTGCGAGAAATTGTGTTAAAATATGCTGCCATGCGAGGATCTGTTACCTTAGGTCTATCAGATTGCTCGTCATCAACGGTCTCATGAAGATACAATTCATTTGTTCTCTTTACGCCTGATGGGAAATAATTTTCTCTGATAGTTTCAAGTTTTTCAGAATATTCCACCTCTGTAGTGAATTCGACGCTCTCTGCGAGTGTCTTAATCTTTTCAACTTGAGTATCAGTTAATCCCTCAGTTATGGCATGAATCACTTCATTCTTTCTGGACTCATTGAGTTCTTTTCTCAATTGAATTCCAAAATCGATTTGTTCGTTGAGTTGGTCTTCTAATTCAGAAACTTTTTCTGATAACTCTTCAACGATATCAACTCTTTCTTCTGGAATATCAATGAAATTTTCGGTAAATAGGTTGCGTAGACCAACCATAAAGTCTTCTGTTAGTTCGGTGCGTAAGCCTTTTTCGACAGCGATTGAATTTTCATTCATCCACTCTTCAACAACATAGTTTAGATAATCATTGACTTTTTCTGTGACTGAAAGTGTTAGATCATTCATAGACTCTTCTAGAGCTTGAGCATAGCTTGCTTCAAGTTCTTCTTGAATCTGTGTAACTCTGTCGTGAACGCGAGCTTCGAAAATTGTAGCTGTCTTTTCTTTGAATTCTTCAGAAAGAGTTTCGCCTGCAAAAATTGCTTCAATATCTTCTTTCATCGGTGGAGCGCCATAACTGCGCTCAACATGTCCCTCGCCTCTAGATGCGGTGTAATTTGGATGCTTTGCTTTCATTATGGCATGAGCATATTTATGAGATTTTTCATGATCTGCGGATTCATCGGGAGATCTAGCGCCACCACGAGCAGCAGCTAACTTCTTTTGGTGTTTACTATATTCATCATCATATAATCCTTGGGCTTCCCCTCTTTCTTTATCAACTGATTCTGTTTTTAACTTAGGCATAGGCATTCCTTTAGTAGGAGCTGTATTTGTGACTGTAGACAACCTCTTCATACCTTTGGTATAATCATTTCCACCACCAATGTGCTGAATTTCATCTGTTTCAATTGGATCATCTTCAGAATTATCATATTCACCATATTCTTTATCGATACTTGGCATAGGAGCAGCACCAACTTTTGCTTGTGTTCCTGGAGTTGTTGTCTTGCTCATTCCTGGCGTATAATCTGGATTTTTGAATTCGCGCTTTGATGGAACATCACCACCCAAATCTTGAGCATCGTCTGTATTGATATCGCCTCTCTTATACTCATGATAAGAGTCTTTATATTTTGGCATGGGCATTGCAGGAACAGCAGAGCCTTTGCTCTTGCTCAAAATTTCTGCGGCTGCTTCAAGTAAATTGTTATCCATTGAATTCTCCTAACTTTGTTTATTTATTTATAAAATTACAATTTTCGTAAAAAATTCTCAAAAATTGAAACAGCAACAGACTCAATTTGCTTTCTTGTTGCCTTATTGATTTTTTGCTTTGCATCATCTATATCTTGTTCAACAAATTTTCCTTCGATAAACATCCAGTCTTTATTTTCTCGAAGCCCTCGAACAAATGCGTCTGGTGCTGAAGGATCTGCAACAATATCTGCGGCAGTCGCAAGTGTAAAATCGTCTTGTACTAAATTGACTCCGTTAGGACCTGGCTTCAATGAACCCATTCCTCTAGAAGAAACTCCCAATTTACCACCAGCATCAATGATATTCTTAACGATATTTCCAAAAGGGGTATCTAGAATTCTTGCACGCCCATAGAAATTATTCTTGTCCGCATCAAGAGAAGTGATCATGTGAGAAACTCTATCAAGATGAATCGTTGGGCTATCTGGATGCCCTAGTTCTCCAAATGCGCGATTCTGATCAATATAATCTTTCTTGTATCTATCTACTTCTCTTGCTAGAACATCTCTTGAATACATTCTCTTGTTTCTATTGGCAATTTCAGCCATAAGAAATGTGCCTTCAATAAAGTATTTCTTACCTTTATCTTCTGTCTGTTCTGTGATGTATCTAACATCATCTAAAACTTCTGTTATAAGTTTCATTTCTTATGCTCCGGTTAGAGTTATCTAACGCCTAATGAACGTAATCTTCTCATCGAACGCTTTCTCTTCAT
>Ga0114973_10003059_pt1 | contig 11901 bp, 16 predicted proteins | sample M_140807_MF_Meta_FD_87025 | JGI IMG/M metagenome (GOLD analysis project Ga0114973, IMG submission 87025) | Freshwater microbial communities from Lake Montjoie, Canada to study carbon cycling - M_140807_MF_MetaG | ecosystem: Environmental > Aquatic > Freshwater > Lake | place: Lake Montjoie... | reverse complement strand
TTTTAACTTCCTTACACTTTGTAAATATGGATGTATAACTGATAGTTCTTGATAAAATGTCATTATAAGGTTTGTATTAAATAAGTTATGATATAGGTTAGGGCTAATCCGTTAAATAAAAGTGAGGTGTCACTGTTAAACACCGGTTGGGGGTTCTTCTGTGACACCGCACTTATAACTTTAACAATAGTTTTTGATAAAGTCAAAGTCGAAAATATGAAAATAAATAAAAATAATGTTTCTATGTTAAGCATTTTCTTTTTTTCTTTCTTCTAAGATTTCTTTTCTAAAGTTTTGGAGAACTTCCTTCAATTCTTGTGCAGTTCCGCGAGCACGAGTACCAGCGCTTTTATTTCCTTTGTAGAATTTTCCTGCGTCAATTGATAGAGATTCTGTCAATTCTTTAATTTTTTCGATTGTTTCCATTTTTAAAAATTAAATTCAATTTGTTTATTTATATCACAAAAATAGTGTTTCAGATTGTTTAGTAAAGGTTTTCACTTCTTTAAATTTTTATCTAGTGATTTATAAAGGTCTGTTAACATATCCAAATCAGATTTAGTGAATGGTTTTTTTAGGTCAAAAAGGTCTTCAAAAAAACTTTTTATCTGTTTTCTAATTTTTTCATCCTTTTGTTTATAGAACACTTCATCAAAAAAAGATTTAAAGTGTTCAAAGTGTTCTCCTTTATAGAAAAACTTAAGATTTTCTTTATTGAAGTTGTCGATTGTTTTTTTCCAACACCAATCAAAGTGTTTGGTATTGTCTTCATCACTCATATCAATATCATTTTCGTGGTTCTCATTTTCCAAACCCAAATACGTATCTAAAATTAGTTGGTGAAGACCGTTAGCAAAATCTGCATATAATTCAACTTTTTCAGGTATGATATTATTCATATCTAACCAAACTTGAACATCGTCGGGGTGAACCGGTTTTGATATATAGTTAAAAAAATTCTCCATAGGTTTTTGTCCTATGGAGAATATAATATTAGTTATTAATATGTGAAGATTATTGAGTTTTTTTGTTATAACCTAACATTCTATTCATTTTATTTATTTCTTCTTTCAATAATTTAGTTTTCTTTTCCTGTGTTGATTCCAATTGGTTCATAATCTTATTAGCTTTTGTGTTACTCTTGTTGCTAGTATTTTTCTCACCTTTTGTAGTCTCGCCAGCCACATCAGTAACAACTGGTTGGGGCGATTTATTATAGGCTTGTTTTTTAAGTGCCCCTAATAAATTTTCTTTTCTAATTTTATTTCTGTTTTTATTAACAGGTGTCTCAACCGCATTCGCCCACTTAGGATTATTACCCGTTCTAGATGAACCTTCAATATTGTCTGTTACCCAATCTTCATTTGGGTGTATTTCATCATATTCTAACATCTCCTGACCTGCGGATGCGAACGCTTCAACATACTCTTCAACTGCTTTAGATGGTCTGTAAGCTTTTTTTGCCATATTTTTATCCATTTGTCCATTAGATTCAGGAAAGTGTTCGGCATCCATCGTATAGTCCTCCTTAGAACCATTTTTTAGATAGTCCTTCATTTTTTTAGTTACAGATTTGATATAATCGTCATTTTCTTTTTTTGATTTACCAATTGCGGTCTCATATGTTGATAGTCCTTTAGGTTTTGACATTTTTTTAATATTGTCTTTTTCTTCATTAACTATTTTCTCAATTAAATCAATCATTTCTTCTTCAGTTAATTTAATTGATTCTTTAACTTGATATTCTTTACCATCAACTTCGAATTCATCATCTCCTTTACGTTTTGCCTTTGCCAATGCTCCTGTAAAAGCATTACCCTCTTCCATTTCTTCGTCAGTTTGATGTTTTTTTGATTTTCTTAGGAGTTTAAAATCCTCACTATCGATTCTATTATTTTTGTTTCTATCTAATTGTTTTTGTCTTCCCTGTAATCTTTCTGTCATTTCAGATTTGTCTTTTCCACAAAATCTAATAGTTCTTTCATCGTCAGGACCGAAATTTTCTTTGTGGTATTTACATTTTTGGCTACTTGGGTCCGAGTCTTCGTGTAACCCTTCCATTTTGTATCCACATTCTGAACATTCTCCTTCACTCATCATACTACCACACTCTTCACATGTTTCACCTTCCTCCATATCTTCTTCATTGAATTCTAATTCCTCAAAACCCTCCATATCACCTTCATCATTATCATTGAATTTTAATTTATCAATGATTTTGTCCGCTCTCTCCTCTAAAGATTCACGAAGAACTTTATTAACTACTGAGTCGATATAATTTTTTAATGTTTTCATAATTTTTTTGTTTATAATAAATATCTTTATTTTTTGTATTTTCTAAATACATCAAGTTCATATGATAAAATGTTTTTTATCACATTTTCACTTATATTATGTTTTTTAGAAATATTTTTTATTATTTTTTCAATTCTTTCGTTTTCAAAAATTTTCAATGATTTAATATCCCCTTGATTGCAATATGGGAATTTTTGACATTTTTTCTTAACCTCAACAAACTTACCTCCGGGTATCTGAGTTTTAGCCGCCCCTCTCCAATTTTTCTTGCTACCGGACTTAGCCCAAGCGGCGGGTGTTACATATGAACCTGAAGAACCTGAATCTGTAGCCTCTTTAGTTTCAGTTTTTTTAGGTTTATCAACGAATCTATCCGCACTTGAGAATAATGGTGTTTCAAATCCTCCCCCTCCTGTTCCTGTTGCCTCTGTATTTTCTTCCTTAGTTTTTTTATTCTTTAATGATTCGAAATTCTTACGTCCTCTCCCTTCGTGTTCTTCCATATTAAAATAATCTTCTATGTGTTTATCTTGCAGTTTTTGGATAAACTCAGGTCTATCATTACTTTTGTTTGGTGAGAATCTCTTATAACCATTAATTTTTTGTATTTTTAATACATCTTTATTTTTCTTATACAACCAATAGGGTAATTTAATATACTTAAAAGGTTCATATCCCTCAACATCACCTATTATTTCTACTTGCGATTTTGGTAATTTTATTTTATGAATTTCTATATTAAATGGTCTTGCACCATCAACAAACATTCTACTCTCAAACTCATTCTCAATAATATTAATTATCTCAATTGTATTTGATTGTGAGTCGTCACTTACAATATATGAACCTATGAAAGATTTTTCTTCAGGTAAATATAATGACTTATAATAACTTAGATTAAGTTTGGACTCTTTTGATTCTTCTTCTGAATCTGCAGACTCTTTATTTTCATATTTTTTAATATTACTTAAAGTATCTTGGACAAACTTATTGGATGCATTTTTATTTAATTCCGGGTCTGAAGTTATTTTATTAACTATTTGTTTGTTAATGTTTGGTATCATAATTAAGCCCTCCTTACTCTTCCTTCCCAAGTTGTCTTTTGATTCCATAAAAATCCATAGAATTCAGACATACTTCGAACAATTAGTTCTTTTATTTCACTTTCGAGTTTTCCTCTTTTAATATCTTTAGCAACTTCGTCCATTAGTTTATTCTCAAATTGTTTTACAGTTTGAGAACCCAAGAAATCCTTAATCTCTTTACGAATTAAAGTTTCTATTTCTTTTTTTTCTGATGAGGAGAGTGCCATTTTATTTTTTTAATTTGATTTTCCAATTAAGACTTCCCATAATGGTTGGTTGACTATTGGAGTTTATCCCTAATCCTAATCCGAAAATTTTGTCTTTTTTGTCTTTATATAAAAGACTCAAACCTCCGTAATTGAATATGTCTTTCTTATCTAACCCCATTTGAAATCCAACGAACATCTGTCTTTTTGGTAGTTCAGCGAGAAATAGGGTGTCGTTAATAATTCTTTCAGTTATTGAAGATTCAAAGACTCTTACTAGGATTTTGTTTTCGGTGATAGTATCTTTGACTATTACAAATGATTTTTGACCTAAATCTAATGTGTCTGTATAAAATCTTCTTGCGAAATAATCTTTAAGTATTCTTTGTGTATCTACATTTGCAGGGATGTAAACCGGTACTTTAACTTCCACTTTGATATCCTTACCTTTTTTATAAACGATTGAGTCTCTCGTTATATATGTTGTGTCTCTACGGTGGTCTACCACTTCATATGACTTGCCTTTAACTTTAATGATACCTCCTTTATTAATATCTTTTTTATCCCCTTTACACATTTGTAAAAGAAGAATCACGATAACTAAACCAATTATCATAATAGTTTTAAAATCTAACTTTAGAAACTTATCCATTACTGTCCCTCCTCCTCATTTGGTGATGAATCAGTTTTTTTCCTTTGCGCTATGATTTTTGCCCACTTTGATTTGAACTTTTCGTAGAATTTTCTCAACTTATCTATCATCATGTCAAAATCTTGGTCAACTTTAACCATTTCACTATCAACATAAACACCGTTTGTCTCACCGATTCTATACATAAAGTCCATGTCGAACTCAATTAATCTTCCTGACCATTCAATACTATCCTCATAAACATTAAGTGAATTAAAATCGACCATGTCTGACACTTCATCAACAAATTCATCCATAGTTTCTTGGAAAGATTGTTTTTCAAGTGAAGTTATTTGTAGGTCTTTTTGGTCTTTTCCGTGCATTGTCAAAACACCACCTGAAATTCTATAAGATTGTTGTTTATCTTTTTTGTTTTTTGGTTCGTTTTCAGTTTCAAATTCGATATCTGTTTCAACCGATGATGGTACATTAACTCTTTTAGTTATTTCAGAACCAGTATCAATGTCTTTCAGTCTTTCTTCTTTGAGAATACCATATCTTTTTTTAATGTGTTTGATATCCTCTCTCAAGATTTTATTATTATATGAAAGCATATTTCTTGATGCTTCCAATAAGTTTTTTATTTCGTCATGTTTGTCCATAATCAAATAGTTTGTTAAATTTGTCAAAATCGAAAGCAGGGCTTACATCAGTAAATATCACGTCGTAGTTACTTTTCGTTACAATACCCTCGAATTTTTCAATTCCTGTGAATTTGGTGTTATGTCCTATGTTTTTTTTATCGATTTTGAATTCATCACATAGTTTATCGCATAGAAAATGCAACCTTTCATACTGAATATCAGTATAAGGTTGCCAAAAGAAATAGTCTCTCCATTTTTTATCTACAACGTCTCCTTTATATATGTTACCTATCCAATTTCGATAGTGGTCTTTAAGAGGTTCTTTATCAACCCAACCCAAATTTTCTAAAGACACAATAATACCATTTCTATTTACATTATCGTTTTTAAAGAAATTTGAGTGTCCAATATCAGGTAACAACTTTAATATTGTACCTTCTCTGGTGATAACATAATTTGGTATTTTATCGAACCTACCGTTCAATCTATGTTTAATAGACGACAAATACTCCCCAACCTCTCTTGAGGTGTGACACAGGATTATTTGTTTTTTCTTTTTTTGTTTTCCTGTTGTTTTAAAATCTCCATACTCAATAATCTCAGACATTATGTTTGGTGTAGGTAAGTCTCTTTATGCCGGAGTCTTCAGCCAACTTATCTTTAAGTTCTTCTACTGTTTGGTTATCTATTATTATCTCTTCTTGAGGTTCAACAACCTCATCCTCAATTTTAATATCTTTTGGTTCTTCAATAATTTCCTCTACCTGTTGTGGAGTTTCTATGACTTCCGGTTCAGAAACCAACTCTTCGGTTTTTCCGAACTTTTGATTCTGTAACTCATTTAGATGTTTTTCAAGTAAAACTATTTTTTCTTGACTAATATTAATCGTTTCTTCTTGTTGGTTTTGTTTTTCAATTAAACCCGCTTGACGAGAAACTTCTTCTAAATCAATAACCGGTGTTGGAGTTGTTATTTGTTCTTCTCTATTTGAATATACAACTAACATGTGAGCGAATGTTAAAGATATGATTGGAAGTAATCCACCACTGAAAAGCGCTAGTATAAGTTTGTGTGTTGGAGTATTAGTTGTTTCGATACCCATAGGTTCAAAAAGTGGTCCCGCCATTTCCATCCATTGTTTGAATAGTTCTGATTGCTCGTCAATGAATGAAAACGAGAAGAATAGGTTACCAACAAACTGAATGAATGTAACCAATAAGAATGGGAAATATATGAACTTTCCAAGTTTGACTGAAACCCCCGCAAGTGCCGAAAGGGCGGCAATCTCAACCGCAACGGAGAGATAAACCGACCAAGCAAATGGGTTAGATATACCATAAAAGGATGTTACGTGAGATATCGATACGAATGCCACTAGTAGTATCGGAATAACAAACGCTGTTACAATTATACTTTTTAGGTTTCTTTGAATCCAGTTTTTCATTATTTGTCCATATTTTTATAATAGTTAACAGGAACTTTGTTCTTATCTGATAACTCTTCAATCTCCAAAGTTTTCCAATTAGGTGTCTCTTTAATTATTTTCACCATCTGTTCTTGTTTGATTGAGGTAGAATCCATCTGATGAATCTTTTTGTTTAGACCTTCGATGTTTTTTTGAATTCTCGTTAATTCTGATGCGGTTCCGCAAGTCCTCAAGAATGTGAAAACACATAGGACTAGAATAACAATCGTGAAATAGTTTTGATACTTTTGCATAACGTTTTACTATAAATATTTTAATTTTTGTTAAATGTAATCAAATAGTTCGGAACTTTCGTTACGTAACTTACGTAACGCCTTTTCTTTTATTTGACGAACTCTCTCTTTTGTGAGGTCAAAATCCTCTCCAATGTCTTCCAATGTACGTGGTGTCCCTGCGAGTCCGAAATAATCTTCAATAATTACCCTTTCTCTTTCATCCAAAATATTTAACACTTCCATAAGTTTTTGTTTCAACTTATCTTTTGTATTGAACACTTCGTCAGGCATTGTGACATTTTCATTTACAATCACATCGATAAGAGTATCTCCATCCTCATTGATTTCGTCGTTTAGGTTTACCATAGAGGGTAAAGATGTAAACTTCTCGGGAAGTTGATTACCTGTATTTTCAATTTCCTTTTTAGCACGATGTAGGTCCTGAACCACATTAACCGGAAGACGAATGGTTCGTGCGTTTTCGTTAAGGGACTGTAATATACACTGACGAACCCACCACACCGCATAGGATATAAAACGTAGATTTTTACTCCAATCAAAGTTTTGAATTGCCTTAATCAAACCCATATTACCTTCAGCAATCAAGTCAGGGAAATCAAGTCCTTGGTTTTGATATTGTTTGGCCACGGTAATAACGAATCTCAAATTACCTTCTACAAGTTCTTTGTTGATTTTTTTATGTTGAGCCTCTGTCAGATTTCCTGAAGAAATAAGTTTCGCAAGTTCTTTTTCCCGCTCGGGGGTCATAACCTTAATCTTTCTCAAATCTTTGAGATAAGATTGGATTTCATCTTGATTGATTGGTTGGGATGTGTTTTTCTCTTTCATATTCTGTTTGAGTGGGTTTCTAAAGTTTGTCTTTCTTGTTCTGTTAAAGAGTGAATTCCTTCGGTGTTTATCTTATCGAGAATCTCATCCAAAGATATTTCTTTTATCTTAGGTTTCGCAATGTTTGTTTGAGATTTTGAATTAAGTGGGGGAAATAATTGGTCTATTTCCATTTCATCCTCCAAACTATAATTATCCTCATCTATTATTTCTGATTCGCCAAAAAGATATTTGTGGACATCCATAGGTAACGATGTGTATACATTATCGGTATATGGTGTTAAAAAAAATAACGTGACAACACCTTTTAGTAATTCATCTAAATATATTGCAACTTCTTCTTGGTCGTCTGATGAATGGAAATTCATAATCGCAACATTATCTCCATAACTATATTTAACCGACTCCTTATCTGCAATTATTGAAATGGATTCTGCAATTGTCTTAACTAATTTTGTTTTCTTTCCAAGGTTTTCGAATACAACTAAAAGATATTTCATAGAGGAGATTATTTTACAAATATAGGGATATTTATTTGGTAAACACGAATTTTATGAAAAAAATTATCAAACTGACGAGAGATGACCTTGTTGAGCATATTAAAAAATCAATTTCTAAAAATTTAATGGAGAGTGACTATTCAACTGATGTAGATAGACCAACTCAACCTAGAGAAAAACAAATTAAGTCGGCGTTCGGTCCAAAATACTCAAATTATCTACCAAACGATGTTATTCGTAATATGAGAAAAAATCCTTCGGCCCTTTTTCAAAACCTTTTTGACATATATGGTGAGAAAGCATTTGAGTATTTGGAAAAAGCGAGAGATAAAAGAGGTAATTCTTCTTCATCTATGGATGAACCAATGATGGAGGCGGTCGAGGATGATGATTTTGAAGATTATGGTGATGAAGATGAAGAAATAGATTCTGTAATGGAAAAAGTCAAGGAGGTCGTTGATGGTGATGGAGAATTTGAAGAGTCAGACATTGATGATATTTTTAGTTATGAAGGGGATGTAAGACAATTCAGAGGTTCAATTTATATTGATGGTGTTGTTCCTGAAACTGAAGATAAAGAGTTTGACAGAAAAGCGGCTATGAAAGTTATGGAATTTTTTGCCAAGAAAACTGATGCTAACCAATATGTTGGTGGTGTCGGTTTTAAAAGACGAGATATAACGAATCCTTTTGATAAGGATTTTTAAAAAGTAACCCCACCTAATAAGTGGGGTTTTTTGTTTCAACTAAACTTATTCAAAAATTTTTGCCTCTATTTTACTTAACTCTGTTTTCATAATGTAGGAGTTATAAATATTTTCTTCTTTACTTAAAGAATCATTTACGAATTTTTGTATGGATTTCACATAATGAAAAAATTCCAAAGATTTATGTGATTCATGAAATTTTTCATGTAAGTATTTTTCAGAATACAGTGACGCAGGGAATGATATTAATAATTTGAGATTTGGGTTACCAGTCCTTAATTGAGCCAATCTTTGTTCAGGCGTATTAGTAGTTCTACCTATTTTAACCGATTCGGATAAAGGGTCAAGTATTACGTATGTGTATTCAGGGCAATTAATAACCTCATAATCATAACCTAATTTTGTCTTATACAAAATCAATCTATTCCAATTCAACATCTTATTTGTTATTTCATAAATTTTTTCTCTATCATTTTCTGAATGTATTATTGTTGCGGTTAGATTTTCTCCCTCAGTTTGGGTTATATTATGTTGTAATTCATATACGACTTGATTTTGGTATTGATTTAAATTGTTTTCATTTATTTCAATATTATTCTCTACTTTATTCGCCGTAAAAAGTTTATCTAAAAAAGAAATAAATTCTTGACTTTTTATTTCTTTTGAAGATTGAGCGTATTTAATAGCCCAATTTGGGCCGGTAATTTTTTTAACAACTGAAAAATCGAAGGGTAAACAAAATTCTGTTTTTGACGAATTTCTTGCTAATAAAAATCTTTCAGAATCTGGCCAAGGTTTAGAATTTGTTTCTTCACCCAAAACAAACCTAGCGCTACAGTATGTTTTATTTTGATATCTAATCAATAAATAAATTAAATCACCTGATTTAGGTGATTTATTTATAAATCCGGTGACCTCGTTTTTAATACACAAATTATAATTGTTCAAAGAGTCGGAACAATGTAACAATCTTACCGCCATAGTTTTATTATTATCAAACAAAGGTAAAAAAAATTACTGAATAACCCTACTAATATTATCTTCTTTTTTTATTTTAACCACAGTATCACCCCAATTAGAAATTAAAGGGTTGTGTGTGATAAGGAAAATCTTCTCAAAATAATCTTTAATCTTACTGAAAAACTCATAAACCATATCCAAGTTTTCGTTTGATATCTTTCCGAATACCTCATCCATAACAATAATGTTTGGTTTAGGTAGTGAACATATCTTACTTAATACGGACCTCAAGGCTAGTGACGCGATTGTCTTTTCATATCCTGAACCTGATGTCATTAGTTTCTCAACTTGTGTATTGTTATCAATCATTATGAACTCAACTTCGTTTTTGTCGTTGATTTTGATTTCCAACTTAAAGTATGAACTATCTTGAAGTAATCTTTGTAATTCAGAATTTATAATTGGCATCATAGTTTTCATAATAGATTTCGTGATACCATTTTTCCCAAAGATTTCCAAATACAACTTATAGATTTTCTCTTTCGATGATTCCTCTGATATTTTTTGAATCATCGTGAAATTGTCTTTGATTTTCTTATTGAGAGTTTCGTTTTGGAATCTTAATTGATTAACCTCGTTATTGTATTTAACTTGTTCACCATTAAGTTCGTCCATCCTAATATTCGCCTTAATTAACTTGCTCTCAATTTGTTTGTTATCCTCAATTTTGACTTGGAGTTGATTGTATTTTTCAAGTTTGTCTTTAAGGGACTCAATTTTAAGATTGTTACTTTCTACAGATACTTCGTGTTTTTCCTTAATTAGTTTGTTTTTTTCGTACTCATCAAACTCTTTCTTAAGTTGCGTGAATGACTTCTCTTTGTCGGATAAATCCTGCATTAACACCACTATTTGGTCTTTATGCGTGATAAATCCCGCAAGTTCTGACAACTTTGATTTTGTTATCTCGGCATTTAATAATTCAATACCACAATGTTCGCACTTGATTCCACCAGATACTGATTTCGCCAGTTCGTTCAAGTTAGAAATCTTTGATTCAACTTCGAATTTTTTTCTTAACTCGACGTTATATAATTCCTTAACCTTATCGTGTTCATCTTCTTTGTAATAAGACGATGGTTCAACGACATTAATTGACTTAATCAATGATACCAACCTTGTGTTGTCTATTTTAAGTGTCTCGATGTCAGAGTTTAACTTATCAGGACTTAGTATTGCAATTGAATTATCAATATCGGTATGTTTTTGAGATACTAGTGAATCCCTGAACTCTTGTCCTTTAAGTATTCTTTGTTTTACGTCCTCTAAAAACCCTTCGTTAGTAACAATCTTACTTTCGTTTTCAGTAATTTTGGTTTCCGACTCCTCTATTTCTTGTTTCAAAGATTCCGTATTGTAAATGTTTGACAACATAGATTTTGAAAACTCACTATAAAGTTCTTTTCCTGCTTCTTCTTTTTTCTTTAGAGACTCCAATCCCAAGAACCTTGACAATACCTGTCCTCTCGCAGTTGGTTTGGATTCCAATAAGTCTTCCAAATTTGATGCGGTAGTTAGAATTGTCGTCAAAAAATCATCCATCTCTCCGATAGAGTTTTTAATGAAGTTTTCTGTTTCTCGTCTTTGTTCCCCTGTGAAATTCTGTAATGAACCATCAGATAATTTCTTAAAGAAATCCAAATTGGTTTTTACATTCCATTCACCAGCCTTTGACAACTTTCTTTCAATCGTTCTTACGAGGATGTACTCCTCACCATCAATTAGAATATCACCTCTAACTGAAACTTTGTTTTTATCAGTAAACCTGTTGAAGATTTCCTCCGCCTTTTGGGTTTTGGTGGTAGTGTTAAAAAATAAAAATAATAATAAATCTACAGTAAGGACCGTCTTACCACCGAAATTTGGAGGGTCCGATTCAATTACGGTGATTCCATCACACTTATCAAAATCTAAAACTTGGTTATCACCATAAGATAAAAAGTTTGAGAACTCTATTCTTTTGATAAACCACTTTTTAAATGGTGTGACTTCGGTTTCATTTAACACCAACTTGTTTTCGACTTGAGAATCAATCTTAAGAATATTATCATACTGTTCGTCGGCTGATTTACTTTTTAGGTATGATTTAATAAGTTCCCTCTGATAATTCTGGTCTAGAATGTTAAATGATATATCCACCGATTGAACATCGGTATCTTCAACAGGTTTTACTTTTGTGATAACATTAACATTATTGGACACATACTTCTTTTGAAAGTATTGTTTAACACTTTTGATTTTCTCTTGTGTAAAGTTCTCGGG
>Ga0114973_10003054_pt1 | contig 11922 bp, 9 predicted proteins | sample M_140807_MF_Meta_FD_87025 | JGI IMG/M metagenome (GOLD analysis project Ga0114973, IMG submission 87025) | Freshwater microbial communities from Lake Montjoie, Canada to study carbon cycling - M_140807_MF_MetaG | ecosystem: Environmental > Aquatic > Freshwater > Lake | place: Lake Montjoie... | reverse complement strand
GACATTTATCGAGACAGCGCTGCGAAAACTGTTGGATTAAGACCCGCTGACAAAGAGCTGGTTTATGGATTTCGCAGAATCCCTATAGGGGGTGACGTGATTTATCAAATCGATGATGCTCCCATCACTTCGATGAGAGATATTTTTGATTATCTTTCCGAGAAGAAGATAAATGATACTGTGACAGTTTATTTTGTCAGAGGAAAATCAAAACAAACCGTGAGTGTGCGACTCAAATCACTTCCTCAAGAGGAGTAATACCTTTTATTTACGTTTTTTTTGTGGGATTTTAACGGCATCAAAGTTCATAGCGAGATTAGCATCGAATACCGCACGTTTTAACATTTTCTTGAAGTCGGGTAACAGGTCATAGTCCATCGGAGGCAGAAGTTTTAATGCCGGAATGTCTTTGCTGAATTGGGGTAATGTCGACCCTACCCAGCGAATTTGAACTGAAGGATGTGAGGAGTGAATAGCATTGATAAATTTTTCTATCCCTTTTTCCTCCTTCAGGTCTTCAAAACATAGAACAACCGACCACTCTGTTTTTTTCCAGTCATTAGATTGGATATATTCGGAAACTCTTTCAACAGAAATAGCTGCCCAGGCTGGATATTCTTCTATCGAGGCCCGAGTGAGTTGCCTTTGAACCGAATTGTGGGTCAGAATTAAAATATTATTATGAATTTGCGCTAATGGAATGCGCTCTCGGGCTGTGCCTACAGGGAGAAAAATAAGTTTGGATTGAACTTTGTTGAGTTCACCATAAGTCACACCGACTTTTCCTGTTTTGCATTCGATAGATAAGTTTCGAACCGTACTTTTTCCAAGTTCGGTCACCGTAATTTTAATCCCGACTGTTTCAGCCCATTTTTGGACAGCATCAAAAACGTGGAAAGCCCCTGAAGAAAGACCAAACAGCTTAAGAGAAATATCGCTAGTGTGAATTTTGAGTTTTGATTTAATTTTTAAGTAAAGAAGGCCAACTTCGGAAATCAAATCTTTAATTGAGAGTTCGGAACCGGAGAGAACTACTCCCGTAGTGGGTAGGTTCTTCAAGCAAAAAACGATGACAAGTTGTTTATCGATCGTCAGTTGCAAATTGTGAGGAGCTTGGTACAGATAAGCTCCAGGGTAAGAAATAGGAATCGATATGGGTTCGTAATTTGGATTATTTGATGGTGTCATATTTTTAGGGGGGAATATTTAAAAATTATAGCATTCCCAATCCGTTGACACGCACCATAAAACCCCAGCCGAACTTTTTTAGCTGAGATTGTCTCTCTTAATCATTAACCGCGGAGCAGCGAAAGTGCTAGAGCGGGTGTTTGATTAGCTTGGGTTAACACAGCGACACCGGCTTGCCTCAAGATGCTGTATTTGGTCATGTTGGAGCTTTCGGTTGCGATATCGGCATCTTTAATACGGGATTTTGCAGCCATTAAGTTTTCAGAGAAGATTTGCTGAGCTGAGATTGTGGTGGTCAATCGGCTTTGGGCTGATCCCACTCGAGCTCTGATGTCATTCACTTTAGTTAAAGCTTCATCGATAGATTCTAAGTTGTTTCGGGCATCTTCGCGATTATTGACATTGATACTTTCGATACCTAGAGCACCAGTTCGCATGTCTGTATCACCGGGATTGAAACGGATTCGATCGACTTCGGCATTATTACCGGGTCCGACTTGGAATTCCATATTTACGCTTTCACCGGAGAGTAATTCACGACCAGCGAATTTCGTTGTGCGTGCGATACGTTGAACTTCATCTTTGAGTTGTTGAACTTCGTTATCCAACATGGCCCGTTCTTTGTCTCCGATAGTATCGGAAGCAGATTGCATGGATAACTCTCTCATGCGAACTAGCATATTATTGATTTCGTTAGTTCCACCTTCGAAAACTTGAATGAGGGAAACGCCATCTTGAGCGTTTCTGATTGCGGCGCCTAAGCTTCGAATATTAGCATCTAGGCTATCTGAAATGGCAAGACCTGCGGGATCATCTGAGGCCTGAACGATTCTTGAACCACTAGCTAACCGTTGAACGGTAGCTTTATAATTTTTATCTGTAGCCTCTAGGTTTCTTTGTGCAGCTAGAGACACTTCGTTAGTATTAATTTGTAAGCCCATCGGACTATCCTCCTGTCACACCATGAACACCTCCTTCCTTGAAGTTTGTTTTTCGATCATGAAAAACAGTTAGCCAATCCTTTTGGCCTTTATTCTGGTTAGTTCTTTATAGCGTTATTGCTAGTAAGGAACTTCACCGGACACAGTACCATTCGACGCGGGTTAAGATTAGTTTAGAAAAAAATGTAGACTTGTAGCGTCGATAAAAAATGACTCAAGGCAATACAAAGATAAATGGACAAACAAATTTATTAACGCTTATAGTGACATACACCAACGGCAAGAGGTATAAGAGAGTCGAGTTAACGCGCGGCGATTTTTGGAGATTTTTTTCTGTTAAAAATCGTTTTTCATCTTGGATTTGGTTTTTTTATGTGTTGCGTTAGCTCGAATTCTCTGCCTAGAATTTTTAAAAAGGTTGATTTACGAAGCCCTCAAATCAAAAGCCAACCATTCTTGTAACTGCGGGCCCTACACGAGCCTACTTGGACAGGGTTAGGTATATTTCCAATTACTCGACTGGACAGTTGGGTTTTGAAATCTGCCAAGCGTTGGAAAAATCAGGATTTAAAGTTATTGCAGTTGTAGGCCCTTGCGAGGCTCCCTTTGAAAAACTAAAAAAAACAAAAGTGTTTCAGGTAGAAACAGTTCAAGAAATGCACAAAGCCGTGATGAGGGGTTGCAAAGAATTTTCTCCTCAATTTGCTGTCTTTTCAGCTGCGGTTTTAGATTTCTCGCCTGGGAAAAAAGAAAGTGGCAAGGTCTCTTCAAAAAATAGTTGGAATTTGAAGTTGTTTCCCACGCCCAAAATCATTGATGATGTGAATAAAAGATTTCCTCAAATTAAAAAAGTTGCTTTCAAATTGGAGTGGAAATCACCCTCGATGAAAGCGGCAAGAGCTTTTGCTATGAAAAATATGCAGGACAAATCGGCTGAAGCATTAGTTCTAAATTATTTGTCAGATATTAAAGGTAAGAGCCATCCCGCTTTTCTATTTACTCGCGATGGAAGTTGCGTCAGAGCTTATTCTAAGAAAGCGATAGCCCACTGGATAAGTTGTTTTATTCAATCTAGTGAGTAAGTTCCGGTTGATAAGTTGCTGCCGGACTTTCATAGCTAGATAATTTATTATAGAGAGTTTTCACTGTGATCCCCAAAGCATCAGCTGCTTTTGTTTTGTTTCCTTTAAAGTGATTTAGTACTTTCATGATGTGTCTTTTTTCAACCTGGGAAAGTAGTAAAGTGGTTGAATCATCAAAGTTGTCGGTTTCTGATTCCTGATTGGAGTTCTTTACATTAAAGGGAATATCATTTTCAGTGATGACTTCCGATTCCCCTAAAATTTTAAATCGCTCCACTGTGTTTTGGAGTTCTCTTACATTTCCGGGCCAGTTGTAATTTTTCAAGATCTCCATGGCTTTCTGGGAAACCGATTTCACTACGCTGATTCCCAGCTTGTCGTCTTTTAAAAAGTGCTCAATAAGAAGAGCTACATCTCCAGCCCTTTTTCGAAGAGGAGCTATTCTTAAAGTGACAGTGTTTAACCGGTAAAATAGATCTTCTCTGAACTTTCCATTTTTAACCTGTGTTTCTAGGTCTCGATTAGTTGCGGAAACAATTCGAACGTTCACTTTGATAGGTGCTTTTCCACCCACTCGATAAATTTCTCCCTCTTGCAGAAAACGCAAAAGTTTGGCTTGGGCTTCAACACCCATTTCACCGATTTCATCCAAAAATAAAGTTCCACCGTTAGCCATTTCGACTAACCCTTTTTTCTGGTTTATGGCACCTGTGAAAGCCCCTTTTTCATGACCGAATAGTTCAGAGAGAAGAAGGGTTTCTTGAATGGCCCCGCAGTTAATACTCACCAAATTTTTGGAGGCTCTTTTAGAGAGTTCGTGGATACGCTTGGCAACCAGTTCTTTACCGGTGCCGCTTTCACCTTGGATGAGCACCGAGGCATCGGTAGGAGCTATTTTGCTCACCATCTGAAGCATTGAAAGAATGTTAGGATCTTGAGTTAAAAACCTAGTGATTCCAGGAACTTCCTGTGCTGTTGCGATGACATCCATTTTTAAAACCCCTAAAAACCGTGTAATTTTTACCCTGTTCCGGCAAATATTTACATGTTTTTAGAGGGCGGATCAATGGAAAATAGAGGGGCGGGAACTTTTTGGGTCTCATGCCACTGGATGAAGGCTTGTAAGTCTTCTGGGGTTCCGAGACCGTGCATCCGGTCTTTATTAATCTCAAAGATTTTTATCCGTTTGTTGGAGGAGATTAGCTCATTGTAAACAGGGCAAACATAGAATTCCCCTTTGGTTCTGATGTTTTTTCTGACCATAGAAAATGCGGCATCGATAAAGTCTTGCGCGTGTTTGAAATAATAGATTCCCACAGTCGCATTTTCACTAATGGGTACTTTTTCCGCAACTTCAACGACTCGCCCCATTTTGTTAAGCCTGGCGTAGCTCCATTTATCTTCGGTTGCCTTGAAAGTCATAATAGAGCCATCACACCCTGAGCTAACAGCATCTTCGATGAACTCGTCAATGGGTGCATCTATCCATTGATCTGAGTTGGCCAGCACTAGGGGTTGGCTTGGATTGAGCTTATCCACTGCTAAAAGTACAGTGCATGCAGCACCTTCAGTAGTTTTTAAAACTGGAACAACTTGAGATTTTGGGGTCACCGATTTGAGAGTGTTTTGGTAAAGAGGATTTTTTAGATGTTCTCCCGCCGCAAGAAAAGTGAAGTTGTGTAACCATTGCGAAGGGGTCATATTTTCGGTAACCCATTGAATCATGGGTTTACCTAAAACATCGATAAATGGTTTTGGGGCTTCATAACCTGCTGCTTGAAATCTTGTTCCCAATCCTGCCATGGGCACTACAATCTGAATCAGAGGATTGTGTCGCTTGGTTGTGGTCGGATTTGGGGAAACGCTTTGATCGAGCCTTGTCAAAACAGGATTAATGATTTCTAAATTCACTTCGCTAGGAGATTTAACAACCAAGACGTGCGGAGTTACTTGATTTGCAGCAATGATCCCGGGCTTTGAGTCTTCGACTATTAAAGTTTCATTCGATCCTAAATTCATCAATTCCAAAGCTCGGTAAAAAATATCAGGATGAGGTTTTCCTCGGGAAACATCTTGTCTCGAAAGGATAACGTCGAAGTATGAAGTGATTCTCATTTGATCTAAAACGGAATGGATGGTTTGTTTCACGCTGTTGGAAGCTACAGCTAGGCTATAACCCCGTTCCTTTAGCGAACCAAGAAGTTCCGTGACTTGATTAGCGGGAGAGCAGTTTTTTTTGATGGTATCCAAAGTGTAGATTTGTTTCTGATCCATAATAAAGGAGTGCAGGTTTCTAGGCAGTCCTTTGGACTCAGAAAGCATTTCGAGTTTTTTTATTGTGGGAAGACCATCGTATTTTTCTCGGTGTTCTAATTCATCTAGCGCATATCCAAAAAGATTAAGCGCACGATTCAAAGCTTTGAAATGCCAATCGACCGCATCTACTAAAACACCATCTAAATCGAAAATGATGCCTTTGATCATGTTTCACCGATGAAATTTGGAGTTTTATTAAAAAGATGACTCAAAGCTTCCTGAGAAGCTTAGATTCTATATTTTACTAGGTGACGCGAGTCAAAATCTACTGCCTAAATTATTTAACCCATCATTTATTCAAAAATCGGGTAATTCGAAATTAGAGCCTGCCCAAACTCCCTGTGGCCCATCTCAGATAAATGGTCGTCATCGACCTGGATTAATTCTTCTGGGGCTATAGAACTACGATCTCCCTTTTTAAAATCACAATTAGGGGTGAGACTACAAAATAGCGCTAGAGAGTTGACCACCGTGACATTTTGGGATTTCAGATAATCGAGGGTGTCTTTCTTTAGCGAAAGTTCAGCTAATTTATAATCTCCCTTTGGATACTTTCCACGAACTACTCTTTCTTTGAACCAAGGGAATCTGGGAGGAATCGAAAAAACAATCAGCTCTCGTCCAAATTGCTTCCAAAAATCTATCTTTTTTTTTAGTTCTTTAACACTAATATCGCTTGCTGAGTTTTGTTTTTGAGCGATCGCAATATATTTATAAAAAGGCTCTTGCTGAACTTTAGATATGAAAGCCTTAAACATCTCCATACAAAATTTGGGGTCCTCATTTGGCGTTCGATTACAATCTGCTGCTCCAAATTGTAATGGCGCTCGACCGTTCACTCTTAGAGCTTCAGCTATATCCGAGGAAAAACTGTTCCCATATATAGCTACTGGAATTTTTTTTAATTGATATTCCTCTGAGGGTGGATTGTTCCAGCTTTTTAAAAATGAGTGAACAGGCATTTTCCTGCCCTTCCAAAAAAATCCGGAAGCAGGTTTGAAACGAGCTTTAGAAAAAAAAGTATACTCATTTATTGTAAATCGTTCGGGAAAACCCTTCTTGATGACTCCCCAATAACCAAAAGCCATAAAACCCAAAGAAACCAACAAGCAACCGATAAAAAAAGTTCTTCGTTTTAGAAAGTTGGGGTTTCGAAATGGGGTCTCAATAAAACGAAAACTTAAGTAAGCAAGCACAAATGAAATTAGGATCAATATTGCATAGGTATGGGGTGCTATGGGTTCTAAAAAATATTCGCGGGCGAAGGCAAAAAGGGGTTGATGCCAAACAAACACTCCGTAACTAATTAATCCAATGCTTACAAGAGGTTTCGCACCTAGTAATTTCCCTGTTAGCGTTTCTGAATTAGCAAACCTAATCAGAAGTGCAGTGCCGAAGAGTGGAAATACAGTATAGAAACTGGGGAAGGGTTGATAATCATCAAAATTAAAAACCGATACGATTATAATAATCAGTCCGGCGATGCTCGCTATGTTGGCAATGAGCTTTTCGCGTTTTTCTCCATTTGCCCGTTCGGGTAATAAGGCAATAAGTGCTCCTAATACAAACTCCCAGATTCTTCCGGGAAGCAAATACCAGTTAGCACTTCTATCATTTGAAAGCCCCCAAGCCATACAAGCGAAACTGAAAATCGAAATGAAACAAAAAAATAGGCCCATCTTCTTTTTCCCTTTTGGCCAAAGAAGCAAGAAAAAGAAGGGGAATAGTAAGTAGAATTGCTCTTCAACCGAGAGACTCCATGTCTGCAAAAAAGGATTTAATCTATTGCTAGGATGGAAATAGTCATTTTCAGCCCAAAAGAGGAAGTTAGAACCAAAGATGGGTACTGTTAAAAGACTTTTCCAAAATAAAATCGAATGGCTCGGTATGATCCAAAGCCAAGCTAAGGGTAAGCAGATCAACATCATCACATAGAGAGCGGGCAACAATCTTCGAGCCCTGCGCTCGTAGAACCTAATGATGGAGAACGTTCCCGCATTTTTTTCTTTTGCGATGAGAGAAGTGATTAAATAACCGCTAATCACAAAAAACAGGTCGATCATGACATAAGTGCCTTTAAACCACTTGAACCCAGCATGTGAAAAAACTACAGGTAGGAGTGCTAAAGCCCTAAGACCGTCGATTTCCTTGCGATATTTCATTGAGATGTGCTTTTAGATTTTGAATCGAGACTTATTTGGCTAAGGACTTGAGTGTCGGGCTTACTTCGACCAGATGTCGCATCGAAGGTCCACTGTTAGAGGCCGTTTCTTCATCATCACAACCGCCTAGAGTGTGAACCCCTACGATTCGAGTCTGTTCTGGATTTTGATAGTTGGGTAGCAGAATGGCAGAGCCGGAGCTGCCGGGTTGTGTATCACAATGATGCCTTAAAAACCCGGATTCTTCCGCGACCAGTGAACAGTTTTCTTGTGAAACCTTCATTGGAGTTCCTTGAGGATGGTGGATCATGAGTAGTTTCGAACTGGCAGGCAAGGGCTCGGCAGAAACATTATACCAGCCCCATTTTACTCCGGGATTGCCTTCAAGGCGTATGATGAAATAATCATTTTCATACTTACCGTCGCCTTTTTCGATGATCTGTTTACATTTGAAATCCTCTTGTCGTCCATCCTTGAGATACCCGAAAGTCACTTTGATATCGTCGCATTCAGCCGCACAATGTTCGGCGGTTAAAAAAAGGTCCTTTGTAATTAGGGTCCCTGTGCAGTAACCAGTACCTCCATCAATAAGAGCTTCATAGATTCCGATGGGCGTTCCCATCTCTTTCATGTCTTCGGATTGCTGAAACATGGGAAGCATGTCATTAGCTCCGCAAATGCTTCTTGGAGATTTGTAAACCGGTTTTCCGTGGGAATCTAATACGTAGGGTTTGGGAGGCGTTAAAGCCAAAGCTTGTAAAGAACCTAAGACGAGTAAATAAGCCAAAAATGTTTTAGGCATAGTTCGCCCTTCCGTGGTTAGTAGTTAATCAAAAAAAAACCAACCCACGTGAAGTGGGTTGGTTTGATCTTACATTAGGGGATGAGTTGTAAAGGGTCTTGCTGATCTCGCATTGCAGAGTATGGATTTTCTGCTTTCTCGATCAGATAAAGTGCTGGTTCTATGTTAGCTTTAAAAGTGGGTTCAATGACGCTAGCTCCGGGATAAAATCCCCCCGCGAACATGGAGTCAGGGGTGAGCTCAAAAGTGAAAGCGAATATTTTGAGCTCTTCGTAGGCCCAATCGGTGGTGTCGCCTGATGCCAAATAGAGATCGCTAGATTTTTGAGGGGTGTAATGGTTCCAACTGGCCATTTTTTTGCCCATCGTTTCGAATATCTGTTGATCAATTTTGCTTGGAACTTGGTCATTGGTGTGCCCATAAGGCCATAAAACCAGTTCACTGAAGGTATGAAACGAAAGTAGAACGGTAGTTTTTCGGCGAGCTCTCACCCAATCTCTAACGGCTTGTGTTTCTGGCTCTGAAAAAGCTGCTGGGCCGTGGAACGTGTCACTTGAAGGTGAGCTGCTTGCTCCTGGGCCCCCGAAACCGGCGTTATAATTGCGGTTAAGATCGACTCCATACGAGCCGTCTGAATTTTTTCTTCGGTTTTTTCTCCAGTATTTGTAGTTGCTATCTTGAATATCATATTCCGCACCGTCGGGATTAATCATAGGAACTATGAGAACCTCTCGGCTATCGATAAGATCTCTAACTCGTGCATCGGTATCATATTTAGAAGCTAAATATTCGGCTAGTTTTAGAGGAATTTCCACGCTCAAGTGTTCTCGAGCATGGTGACCGCCCATGAAAATAGCTGTGGGAAGAGTATCTCGTTTTGAACTACCTGAAATTCGGATCCCGGCTAAATCTCGACCTTCAAGACTTTTGCCGATACTGAATCTCTGGGTGATTTTGGGGTATTGTTGCGCGATTGAGTCCAAAGCTGCGACGAGTTCTGTGTAGTTGTGAAAAGCCTTGTCGCTCGATGGAAAATCAAGCTTTCTTTGGGAAAGGTCAGATACTTTTAGCTTGAAACCCATGGATTTAAGTTTTTGGATATCCGCCTGGGTACCGACAAAACCCACAGAGTCAGAAAAAACTTTATCGATAGCAATACCTGCGCTCGCTATTTGGTTTCTCTCTTCAACATTTTGGGTAAAAGCTTTGACCGCAAATATTTTTTCTTCCGTGCTTTTTCCAAGAAGCGTATGAGTAAAAATAAAGACAATAGTTAGGACTGCCATTGATTTTTTTCCCATCGATGGATCTCCTTAAGAGTAAGGCCCGTAATCAAGGGCTTATTAATTTTCTTGAAACCTAACTTGAGCTGTTGAGTGAAAAATAGTAGGAACTCCACTATTTTAGAAAATTTCTGCAATTAGGGCCAGAGGAGAAAAAATAAGTGTTAACAGTTGTTGCGGACTTCACTCGTTTTGCATGCACGCGCGCTATAAGCTAGGGGGTCTTTGTTTTGGTGTGACGCATTATTGAGCTGTCATGTTAGGCTATTCGGGCACTTCCAGCAAATTGCTTTTAAAAAATGGCAGAGAATAAAACCCAAATTGAGATTGAAAAGGCTAGGGCCTACTTCTATCAGCTGAAGCTTGCTGATTGCTACAATATTTTGCGGCGCTATTTTGATCGGCTTCCCTTCAAACCTGAAAAAGGGCACGCTGAATTTATTGGAATGTTCGCACGTGTTCTCAGTGAGCTGGGAAAGAAAAATGAACTCAATTTTTATATGGTTGAGCTCGAAAAACTTGAAGCTCGGATGGACAGCCCTGAGATTACCTACCAGCTGGCTATGGTTTATGTGAATTCCGAACCGCCGAAAATAAAAATGGCTGCTGCTCTTCTCGAAAAACTCATTACTAAGGGTGACATAGGAGAGTATGAAGCCAAAGCAAAGATGACTTTGGCCTATTGTTACGACTCAACTTCAAAAAATATTGAAGCGATTAGAGAACTTATTTTCACTATAGGTCCTGTGGAAGATCAATCCGTGAGAAATTTGTTGGAAACCTGGAAAGCCAAAGTTTATCGGGATGAGGGAAAATTTGCGCAGTCGCAAGCGATTTTAGATACGTTACTTGCTTCTTTGAAGCCTGATGCCGACTGGTATTCTTATTTCACCGCAAAGATTATTTCGATAGGTCTGTATCGGGATTGGGGCAAAGAAGATCTAGCTCGAAAAATTTTATTGGAGACACTCTCGCTGTCCAAAGAAAAGCCGCTGAAAACCGTAAAAAGACAACTTGAGTTTATTCAGTCAACTTTTGCTGACGAGAAAACTAGCAGCCCCTTGGTTTTTAGAATTGCAAAAAACAAGAGAGTTCTTTCATTTCGGGACCAATCGATTGAGATAGATGAATCAAGACCGATCGAAAAGCTTACTTCCTTGATTCTGACTCAAAAGCGACTGACCAAAGAAGAGATCATCGAGGCTCTATTTTCTAGAAATTACTCCCAGCTGGATGATTCGACCATTTACTACCAGATTCACGGAGTGAAAAAGTTTCTTAAGAAACTGGGTTTATCAAATCCGAAGTTGGAAAAGAGCGGTCCCTATTATGAGTTTAAAGGTGAGGTTCAATTGCTTGAGGAGAACTTATGAAACGTAGTTCGATTGGACATATTATTCTCGGTGTATTCTTGATATCCACTGGCCTTCACGGTAGTGAGCTCAGATGTTTAGGGAGTGACGGCGGGACCCCTTTTTCTAATGTCACCCATGATGTTTCGGTGAAACAACATATTCTTCCCTCATTCGGACTCATTAAAGATTTTGTCTTTCAAGATAATCTGGATCAGCTAGTCTATCGGAATATCAAGGATCAGATCCGTGTTTTAAGAATTACCGATTTGCAGGATCGATTTGTCAGTTATGCAGAGGGGAAACTCTCCCGTGTGACAGACAGCGAATCCGGCAAAGTTTTAGCATCGAATGCGACTACTTTTTTGGATGTTGAAGAGAATGGCCCTGAATGGCAGCGCTTTGGTAATGGCAGTTCTATTCGTGAACATCTTTTTTGGGGAAATAATACCGTCTACAGCTTAGAGAACTATTGGGTAAAACAAAACGGGCGATATCACTTCAAATTTCTGAGTTACAGTCCTGGTAAAAACTGGGTCCATCATTGTGATGCAGGTGATATTAGAGGACAAAATGTAACATTGGCTCAAGGAAATCAATTTCCTTACCTTCATTTTTATTCTCTTAAGAAGGGGTTGTTAGGTAACAAAGTGATTGTGTATCGAATGGCGGTCAATCAGGTGGGATACGGTGGGGCATGTCCCATTGAGGAGGTTACTCAATACCCTGAGTCTGACCTAGGAACTATTAAGGCCTTTTACCATTTCAATATAGATGGCGTTGACGCTTTTGCTTT
>Ga0114973_10003053_pt1 | contig 11923 bp, 10 predicted proteins | sample M_140807_MF_Meta_FD_87025 | JGI IMG/M metagenome (GOLD analysis project Ga0114973, IMG submission 87025) | Freshwater microbial communities from Lake Montjoie, Canada to study carbon cycling - M_140807_MF_MetaG | ecosystem: Environmental > Aquatic > Freshwater > Lake | place: Lake Montjoie... | reverse complement strand
GCTCTGGAGCTTCGCCGTGCCGTCTTGACGGGTGCATTAGTGGGTGCACATACACTAATTTTGGTAACGAAAGCGGGTAATTTTCAAAGGCGACCAAATCATCAATATTCAACCTCAAGACGCAAAACGATGCGGAATTTAACCAGCATCGAATTTGGGGGCGTCGGTGGTTTTCTGGGGGTTTCGTAGTGAAACCCGGTTTCTTAATCGGGAGGTTGAAGATGATTGTCAGTGGTTCGGTCAAATTTTTTAACGAAGAACGCGGCTACGGGTTTGTTTTGCCAGACCAGCCTTTGGGGGATGCTTTTTTCCATATAGCCAGCCTGCGCAAGATGGGGATTCCACGGGTGATCCCCGGTCAACGCGCCGTATTCGAGATTTCGATTGCACCGGGACGCGGTTTGCGGGTCGAGCGGTTTTTTCTGATCCATTCAGGTGCGCCCGAACAATGCGCCCTTGAAGCAGAATTGCTCAGCAGCCTGACCCAGGTGCGCGGGGACATTGCTTCTCCGTCCCTGCCTGCACCCGAGGCGCAAGCCGCGGCGGGCGAGGCAAAAGCCGAGGGCAACAGTGCCCTTTGTGCCGCCTGATCGATTTGCCCAAGGCTTGAAGTGGATCGGCATCCAGGTTGACGTTGGGTCGGCCCTGCCACCGGTATCTGCTTCAAGCCAAAGATGCGCCTTCGTTTCGAAGGGTTTGAAGGCATCTTGAGCGACTTTACTTCATCACGCATTGATTTCGGCTTTTGCGCGTCATTTTGCGAAGACATCCTGGCCAGATTTTTTGCTTTCTGGTCGGGGCCTATTTTAACACGGGTGTTTTTTCAGTCTTAATTTGATTCACGGCACTAATGCAGCCGCTCTTCTTGCGAAGGGCGGCTGTATCTTTGAGTTATGTGTGAAGTTTCACAATTGAGCACTCATTGGGATACAGTCTAAGACCGTTCGGTCTGCCACTTGTGAGGCTAGTCGCGATCCGCTATACAAATGGGGAGTTGAGCGGCGACGGGTTGGATGATTTTTGCCTGATGTGCGTTAAACTTTGGATGTGAATTTTGAATACACTGGGTCTTTGGGGCTACAGGCTTTTCTGATCTTGTTGCGTTGTTGTTGATTTGTAACATTTTGAGAGAGACGGGTTCTGAGTGATCAACGTCGCCATCATTGAAGACGATAAAGTGTTTCTCGAACGCGTCAGTGCGGTGATCGGGCAATCGAGCTATTGCAAGCTGGTCGGCGTGGCGCATGATTTCGAGAGCGGTACCAGACTGATCAAGGAAACCGCCATTCACGTCTGCATTGTCGATCTCGGCCTGCCCGACGGCGATGGCTGCGATTTGATCGCGATGGGACGGGCTTTGGGCCTGTCGACCAATTTTGTGACCTTGTCGGTGTTCGGCGATGACAATCATGTGATGCGGGCGATCGAGGCGGGTGCGGTTGGTTATGTCCTGAAAGACGACCCCGAGGATTACATCATCAACTCGATCATCGCGGTCAACAACGGCGGTTCGGTCATCAATCTGATGGTGGCACGCAACATTTTGCAAAAGCTGTTGGGCGCACCCAGTCCCGCCCCGGCTATCGAACATGTGCTGCATGACGATGTGCCGACCCTGAGCGAGCGTGAACGCCAGGTGCTCGAATTATTGTCGCGCGGCTCGACCATTACAAGCATCGCGACATCCCTGAATATTTCGACCCATACCGTCAACATGCACTTGCGCTCGATCTATCGCAGGCTTGCCGTTAACTCGCGTTCAGAGGCAATTTATGTTGCAAATCAAAAGGGTATTATTAGCCTTTAGCGCGAGTATCATCGGGCCTTTTCTGGTTTTCGCCATTCTGTATCCGCATGACAGCACCTTGCAGGGGCAACAATTCCAGATCACTTCCGGCACGCTGAGCATGGAGCCGTGTCAGGCCAATTTCAAGCCTGCGCCCAAAAAGCGCGTGACCTTGCCCTACAAGCAGGATGTGTTCGAAGACGGTTTGAAGTGTTACCGTTTTGAAACCGAATTGCCCGATATCAACACTATCCCTGTCGACCACGCGATCAAGCTGATGATCGGCGTGCTGGGGCGCGCCTACGAGATCTCTCTCAACGGTCATGTTCTGGATCGGTACGCGGCCTCAGACGAACGTTTCAAAATCAACCGGCTGCAACCCTATTCAACCTTGCTCTATGATTCCCTGCTCAATAGCGGAACCAACACCCTGAGCGTGCGTTATGCAACGCGCGATATGGTGATTGCGGTGTCGCAGATTTCGATCGGTTCGCAAGAGGTGATCGATTCCGATGTCCGGTTCTATGAATTCTTCAGCAATACCATGATCAATTCCATGACTTTTTTGCTGGTGATGCTGGGCCTGTTTCTGTTCTCGTTTAACTCGCTGTTTCCGAGCGAGCGCTTGCTGGGCATGTCGGGGCGCGCCATGTTGTTGACGGCCACTCTGTTGAGCGTGCAACTGGTGACAGAAATTCCGGCAGAATTTTATGCCCTGTGGCGCGGGGTGGTGATTGGCCTGATCGGTTTGCTGGTGTCGGGTGTGGTGGAATTTTTGCGTGAATATTCCGGCCAGCGCGTTCTGGGCAACGAGAAAAAGATCGTGTTGACCTATGTGGCCTGCCTGTCAGCCATGGGTTTCGCCTTCAACGATGCTGTCGCCAGCATGGTCAGCATGTTCGGCATTGGTTTTTTGCTGACCTATTGCTTTTGCTCCTTGTTGTGGATGCTGGCCAAGGGCAGTCTGCTCCGATCCAAGATCGGAATTCTTTATTTCGTCTCCTTCTTGATTACCGATACGATGTTTTTTCGGGATTTCATGCTTCTGCCCGGCAATGCCGCGATGTTTGACGGCGTCAAACGCATGATCAATATGCCGCCGTTTTTGCAGGAGGAGATCTATTTCTCGCCCTCGGCTTTGATGCTGTTGCTGTTCTCGATGATGGCGGTGGTGATCCAGCGCTATCAGGCTGCGCGTGAATACGAGGAGGCCGAGGCCGTCCGCATCTATGGTGCTCTGGCGCAAAGCGAGGCGGAGTTGCGTACGGTGCTGGGCCAGCAACATGCCGTGGAAAGTGCGCAAGTCGTCCAGAGCGAGCGCCAGAGACTGTTACTCGAAATCCATGACGGCATCGGCATGCAACTGGCCGAGGGCTATCGTCGCGCCAGCGAAGGCAAACTGACCAGCGAGCAATTCGCCGATGTGTTCCAAATCTGTATCGACGATATGCGCCTGATCATGGATTGCATTTCGATGCGCCCGCGCGCCGATATGGAGGTGATCCTCGGTTCGCTGCTGCATCGCTTGCAACCGCGCCTTGCCAAGTCGGGCATCGAGGTCGATTACCGCCCCTTCAAACGCCAGCAGGCGCATCTGGGCCTGTCGGATGTGCAATGCCTGCATGCAGGCCGGATTGTGCAGGAATGTCTGATTGCCGCCCTGCAGCACCAGGACTGCGATCGGGTGATGCTGGTGCTGCGTGAAAGTGCGCGCGGGATTTTTGTCTATATCCACGACAATGGCGCGCCCGTCGCAGGGCAAGATGGCGCGGTGCGGCACGCCCAACAGATAGAATTGCGCAAGCGGGCGGCCTCATTGGGCAGCAAAATCCGCTTCCATCACGGCCAACACGGCCATGCCACGGCATTGCTCTATCGTTTCAGATAGAAGCGGTCGCACGCGGATAGGCTGGCGCGGCTGTCAGAGGCCGAACGGCTCGATATCGTCGGCGCGGGTATAGGCCGCCGACAGCATGCCGCCGATGGAATTGACCAACAGTATCAGCGCGGCAATCAGGGGAACACGGTTTGGCAGCATGACGGTAGAAGACATGGGATCACTCCATAAAAGCCGGACCACGGTACGAGAGGGCAACGAGTGGTAAACAAGCCGACAGGATCATTGGTTTTGATCATTTTTTGGCATGCCAGATACCAAATGCCAATATTAATGCTGCATCGCAGCTAAGTATTTTTTGCATTGCACCGTTTGAAATTGCTGCAATAATGCGGTTTGACAGAGGTTGAAAAACTTATTTATCCGATCATTATCAATGGTTTGAGCCGGGCGTTGAGGGCAAGTGCCTGCATTGACAGGTGGCATTTGGTATGCCAACTATTTACCCAAGATGGGATTGTCGGATCAGGGGGGTGATCTGTCCGTTTTGGCTCTGGTCCGCTTGTCGGGTCCCTGGCCGATAAAGGCAGGCCAGAACGAAGCAAGGCAGGCAAAACCTAAGCCACACCGTGGTAATGCCTGTCGGGTGTTTAACCGATTGTGACAAAACCACACACAACCATAAACCCGCTCACACAAGTGAGACATGAAGATTGCGGAGGAACAGCTGATGAGTGAGGCTTCAACCCATATGGATGCTGCCCAAAATCCCGCTGAAGAGCGCGAACTGACAGACGGCTTCCATCTCGTCATCGACGCGTTGAAACTCAACGGCGTGGAAACCATCTATCATGTCCCCGGGATTCCGGTGACAGATCTGGGTCGCATGGCGCAGGCGGAGGGAATCCGGGTGATTTCGTTCCGTCACGAGCAGAATGCGGGCAATGCGGCCGCCATTGCCGGTTATCTGACGCAGAAGCCGGGCATCTGCCTGACCGTATCGGCCCCGGGCTTTTTGAACGGGCTGACGGCACTGGCCAATGCCACCACCAATTGCTTCCCGATGATTTTGATCTCGGGTTCGTCCGAGCGCGAAATCGTCGATCTGCAGCAGGGCGATTACGAGGAAATGGACCAGCTCGCCATTGCCAAGCCTCTGTGCAAGGCGGCGTTCCGCGTTCTGCATGCCGCTGATATCGGCATTGCGGTGGCGCGTGCCATCCGCGCGGCGGTGTCCGGCCGCCCGGGCGGTGTGTACCTCGATCTGCCCGCCAAATTGCTGTCGCAAGTCATGGATGCCGAAAAGGGCGCGCAATCGCTGGTCAAGGTGATTGATCCCGCGCCCGCCCAGATTCCTGCACCGTCTGCCATCAAGCGCGCGCTGGATGTGCTGGCCTCGGCCAAGCGGCCGCTGGTTATTCTCGGCAAGGGCGCGGCCTATGCGCAGGTCGACGAGACCATCCGCCAATTCATCGAAACAAGCGGTGTGCCGTTTTTGCAGATGAGCATGGCCAAGGGCCTGTTGCCCGATACCCATGCCCAATCGGCAGGGGCCGCCCGCTCTACCGTGCTGAAAGACGCCGATGTGGTGATGCTGATCGGCGCGCGCCTCAACTGGCTATTGTCGCATGGCAAGGGCAAGACATGGGGCGATGCCCCCAAAAAATTCATCCAGATCGACATCGAGCCGAAAGAGATGGATTCCAACATCGAGATCGTCGCGCCCGTGGTCGGCGATATCGGCTCCTGCGTCTCGGCTCTGCTGGCGGGCATGGGGTCCAACTGGGCCAAGCCGCCGGCCGACTGGATGGCAACGGTCGTCGCCAAGCGCGACGAGAACATCGCCAAAATGGCTCCGCGCCTGAGAAACAACAATTCTCCGATGGATTTCCACGGGGCTTTGGGCGCGTTGCGGACGGTCGTCAAAGAGCGGCCCGACATGATCCTGATCAATGAAGGCGCCAATACGCTCGATCTGGCGCGCGGTATCATCGACATGTACCAGCCGCGCAAGCGTCTGGATGTCGGCACATGGGGCGTGATGGGCATCGGCATGGGCTATGCGGTTGCCGCGGCCATCGAAACGGGCAAGCCCGTTCTGGCGGTCGAGGGTGACAGCGCCTTCGGCTTCTCCGGCATGGAGGTCGAAACCATCTGCCGTTACAACCTGCCGGTCTGCATCGTGATCTTCAACAACAGCGGCATCTATCGCGGCACCGATATCAACTCCAATGGCAGCGATCCCGCCACCACCGTGTTTGTCCGCGATTCCCGTTATGACAAGATGATGGAAGCCTTCGGCGGTGTCGGCGTCAATGCCACCAGCCCCGATGAATTGCTGCGCGCCGTCAATGCGGCGATCGATTCCGGCAAGCCGACTTTGATCAATGCGGTCATTGATCCGGCAGCAGGCACCGAGAGCGGTCGTATCGGCAATCTCAACCCGCAAAGCGTGGTCAAAAAGAAATAACGGAGAACATCCATGAGCAAGGCACTTGAAGGGGTAAAAATCCTCGATTTTACCCATGTCCAATCCGGCCCCACCTGCACGCAATTGCTGGCATGGTTCGGTGCCGATGTGATCAAGGTGGAGCGTCCGGGCACCGGCGACATCACCCGCGGCCAGTTGCAGGATATTCCGAATGTGGACAGCCTGTATTTCACCATGCTGAACCACAACAAACGCTCGATCACGCTCGACACCAAAAACCCGTCGGGCAAGGAAGTGCTCGAGCATCTGATCAAGACCTGCGACGTGCTGGTTGAAAATTTCGCCCCCGGTGTGCTCGACCGCATGGGTTTCCCGTGGGAAGTCATCCACGCGATGAACCCGCGCATGATCGTGGCGTCGATCAAGGGCTTTGGCCCCGGTCCCTACGAGGATTGCAAGGTCTATGAAAACGTCGCCCAATGCACGGGCGGCGCGGCCTCGACCACCGGTTTCCGCGACGGTCTGCCGCTGGTCACCGGCGCACAGATCGGCGACAGCGGCACCGGCCTGCATCTCGCGCTCGGCATTGTTACCGCCCTCTATCAGCGCACCCATTCCGGCAAGGGGCAGATGGTCACCTGCGCCATGCAGGACGGCGTGTTGAACCTGTGCCGCGTCAAGCTGCGCGACCAGCAGCGGCTTGATCACGGCCCGTTGAAGGAATACAGCCAGTTCGGCGAAGGCATTCCCTTCGGCGATGCCACACCGCGCGCGGGCAATGATTCCGGCGGCGGCCAGCCCGGACGCATCCTGAAATGCAAGGGCTGGGAGACCGACCCCAACGCCTATATCTATTTCATCACGCAGGCACCCGTGTGGGAAAAGATTTGCGATGTGATCGGCGAACCGGACTGGAAAACCCATCCCGATTACGCCAAGCCCGCCGCGCGTCTGCCACGCCTCAACGAGATTTTCGGGCGCATCGAACAATGGACGATGAGCAAGACCAAATTCGAGGCGATGGACATTCTCAATCAGGATGACATTCCGTGCGGCCCGATCCTGTCGATGAAGGAAATCGCCGAAGACAAGTCGCTGCATGCCACCGGCACGATTGTCGAGGTCGATCATCCGACCCGCGGCAAATATCTGTCGGTCGGCAATCCGATCAAGCTGTCGGACAGTCCCGCCGATGTGACACGCTCCCCCTTGCTGGGCGAACACACCGACGAAGTGCTGCGCGACGTGCTGCACCTGCCCGAAGCCAAGATCGCCGAAATCAAGGCGTCGGGCGCAACCGGTTGAGTGTTTGAGATTGACGGATCAAGCGGCCTCTTCGGGGGCCGTTTTTTTTGGCTGCCCTCTTGTCGGATATTGCGTTTGAAAAGTCGTGACTGCCCGCCAGAGTGGCGGGCATGACAGGGCGAGGGGACTGACGCCGGACCGGAAGGGGAATTGCGCCAGACGGGCATAACAGTGGTGCGCCACGCTCCCCAACTTGTCACGGCCGGACATGCACCGGGCATCCACGTCTTTCTTGATCCGGAACGCAAGGCATAAAAAACCGGCGGCAAGAAATCCTGCCGCCGGTTGGATTGAAATAGACGGCGCTTACTTGCCCAGCAAGCCAGCCGAACGGGCCCATTTATATTTGGCGCCCAGCACTTCCACCGGTGTTTCGGTGGTGTAGGGATAGGCGACAATGCCGCGTTCGTAGAGATATTGGCAGGCTTCTTCCACCTGAACGTCACCGACCAGCGAGGCCACCACCGGCTTGTCGATGCCCTTGGCGCGGAACTCTTCGACCACCTCGGCCACAAGATGCGCAAACACCATAGGCGGCGTGACGATCGTGTGCCAGTAGCCCAGAATCAGCGAATGGATGCGCTCGTCCTCAAGCCCGAGGCGGATGGTGTTCTGGTAGGTTTTGGGCGGCTCGCCGCCGGTAATATCGACCGGATTGCCCGCCGCACCAAACGGCGGAATGAACTTGCGGAAAGCCGCATCCAGATCATCGGGCATTTTCATCAGAGTCAGCCCGTTGTCGAAACAGGCATCCGACAGCAACACGCCCGATCCGCCCGCACCGGTGATGATCAGGACATTCTCGCCCTTGGGTGTCGGCAACACCTGCACGCCGCGGGCATATTCGAGCATCGAGCGCAGGCTCGGGGCGCGGATCACGCCGGAAGCTTTGAGAATATCGTCATAAATCTTGTCATTGCCCGCCAAAGCACCTGTATGCGAGGCGGCGGCCTTGGCACCGTAAGCGGTGCGTCCGGCCTTCAACATGATCACCGGCTTTTTCTTGGAGACGCGCTTGGCGACCTCGGCGAAAGCGCGGCCGTCTTTCAAATCCTCGCAATGCATGGCGATGACATGGGTGTTGTCGTCCTGCTCGAAGAAGGTCAAGAGATCGTCCTCGTCGAGATCGGACTTGTTGCCCAGGCCCACAATCGCCGACACGCCCATTTTGGTGGAACGGGCAAAGCCGATGATCGACATGCCGACGCCGCCCGATTGCGACGACAGCGCCGCATGGCCCTTGACGTCGAAGGCGGTGCAGAAGGTCGCGCACAGGTTTTCGGGGGTGTAATAGAAACCGTAAATATTCGGCCCCATGATGCGGACATTGTGCTTGCGCGCCATGGCCAGCAATTCATCCTGCAAGGGCTGGTTGTTTGTTTCGGCAAAGCCCGAAGGGATCATCACCGCGCCCGGAACATGCTTCTGGCCGACCTCGTCCATCGCCGCCACGCACAGATGCGCAGGCACGGCAAACACCGCCACATCGACCTCGCCGGGGTAATCCAGCACCGACTTGTAGGCTTTCACACCCTCGATCACATCGGCCTTGGGATGGACCGGGACAATGGTGCCCTTGTAGCCGCCATTGATCAGGTTCTTCATCACCGAATTGCCGATCTTGCCCGCCTCGTTCGACGCACCGATGACAGCCACGGCACGCGGCTTGAAAATGCGGTTGGTGGCGCGCAGGATTTCGGCCTGATCGGGGCGGTAACGCTCGTGATGGATTTCAAAGTCGCAGACAATGCGGGCATCGACCGCGGTGGCCCCCTTGGAGGTCGCAAACACCGGATTGAGATCCAGCTCGCTGATTTCGGGGAAGGCGTCGAGCAGGGCCGAGACATTGATCAGGATTTGGGCAATCGCCTTGCGGTCGACAGGCTCGGAACCACGGATGCCGTCGAGCATTTCCTGCGCCTTGATCGAACCGATCATGTCGAGCGCGTCATGCTCGTTGACGGGAGCCAGCCGGAAGGTCAGGTCCTTGAGCACTTCCACCAGCACGCCGCCCAGCCCGAAGGCCACCAGCTTGCCGAAGGACGGATCGGTGATCGAGCCGACCAGCGTTTCAATCGCGCCCGAAGGCAGCATCTGCTGCACCTGAATGCCCTCGATCTTGGCATCGGCCTTGTACTTCTTGGCATTGGCGAGGATGGTGTCATAGGCGGCTTTGGCTTCGTCCGCCGATTTGACGCCGACGATCACGCCACCGGCATCGGTCTCGTGCAGGATGTCGGCGGAAACAATCTTCATCACCACCGGAAAGCCCATCGCCGAGGCGCTTTTGGCCGCGCCCTCAGCCGAGGTCACAAGGTCTTCCTTGGGCAGCGGGATGCTGAACGCATCACATACCAGTTTGGCTTCGGGGGCCGTCAGTGCCGTGCGGCCGGAGGCCTTTACGCCATCCAGAACGTTGCGAACAGTTGCTTTGTCATGCGCCATGGTCAGTTTCCTCGTTTCATTCCCGGATCGGCTTTGCTGCCAACCACAATCAAATTTGTTGCTTGTCAGCGGTGTTTTTATAAGTGGCATTTGGCATGCCAATCTGGCTCGATGTCAAGTCTCAAAAAGCAATCTCTGCCGGCCTTGCATAGCAGGGCCGGCAGCAGTGCTTGTCAGTTGGCTACCGAACGCTCGATAACCCGTGCCCGCCATGGCTTGAGCACAAACAGCGCGAGGACAGAGGCCAGTATATTGGCTCCCGCCGCAATGATGAACACCGTATCCCAAGAGCCGGTGGCTTCCTGGATGCGGCTGCCGAACGGCACCAGCAAAGCCGCCGTACCCTTGGCTGTATAGAGCAATCCGGCATTGGTGGCTGCGAATTTGGAGCCGAATGTATCGGTGCAGGTGGAAGGAAACAGCGAATAGATTTCCCCCCATGCAAAGAACACGAAGCCAGACAGCAGCACGAACCACAAAGGATCGGAGCCATAGAGATAGAGGGCATAGATGCCGATGCCTTCAAGTGCGAAAGCAATGAACATGGTTTTCTCTCGCCCGATCTGGTCCGAGACCCAACCGAAGAAAGGACGGGTCAACCCGTTCAAAATCCGGTCGATGGTTGCAGCCCAGGTAATCGCCGTCATGGTCCAGCCAATGGTGACCATTTGATCGGCCACTTTGAGGTTGGAGGCAATCGGTTTGAGATTGGCAGTCACCATCAAGCCGCCCGCGCCGACAATCACGAACATGAAATACATCAGCATGAAAATCGGCTCGCCCCGCATCACGACAATCGTGCCGCCCACAAGGAAGATCATCCCAGCCAGAACAAGCTGGAAGTAGAACAGCAAGCCCATGTTCCACATGATCAACCCGACCAGCAGAACCGCAACACTTGCCGCCAGCCACCAGCTTGCTGGGCCGATGATTTCCATCGGGCTATATTGCCGCCGTGTCTGGATGACATTGGCATTGGTGGTGGTGCCGGGCACCTGGCCGGGCTTTGGTGCGAGCAGGAAGTAAGCAAGAATGCAGATGATAATGCCTTGGCCGATACCGAAATTCAGGAAAGTCTGCTGGAAGCCGACATCCTTGATCATGTTCTGGATCGGCACAACGGTGAGGGCCGAGCCCGCCCCGAAGCCTGCCGCAGTAATACCGGCAGCCAGACCGCGCTTGTCCGGAAACCATTTCAACGCATTGCCGACGCAGGTGCCATAGACCCCGCCTGCGCCGATGCCGCAGACGATCATGGCGGAGTAATAACCGTCAATACCTCCCAGCGAGGTGGCGCGCGAGGTCATCCACCAGCCGATACCGCAGAGAATACCACCGATGAAAATCACGACCCGTGGACCATAACGGTCAACGAACCAGCCCTCGATCGGCACAAGCCATGTCTCGAAGAGAACGAACAAAGTAAAAGCCACCTGAATATCGGACGGCTTCCAACCGAATTGCTTTTGAATATCGGGAACAAAGAATGTCCAACCATACTAGTAGTTGGCAATCATCACCATACACACAACGCCTATCGTCAATTGTATCCAACGATAGCTTTCACTGACGCGGGCGGAAACCGCCCCCTCATCTTGTGCCATGCTAGCCTCCCTTGATCGATCCCCCGCTTATGGTGCGGGACAATGCCATTTGCATCTGGATACCATGCATATCTTGGTATGCCATACGCCAGATGGCAAGCTTCTCTTTCATTGCACTGCAACAGTTTCAGGGCCAGAATGCTTGGTGTCGAAGTCAATTGCTTGTGGTGTAAGCTCCGCGCTTGGCCTCTGATCTCACCTGTCGGGAATATGCTGCAATGCAGTATGTTTCCCTTAGGGATAAAAATGCCTTGTGATATGAAAAAATTACAGAGCACATCGGACCAAGCCCATGAAAACATGTGTGGTGTATGGTATGCCAAGGGTGTTCCCAATCTCGAATTTCCTGTTATTCTGTATGTCTGCGGGAGGACGCCTTCAATGAATAAACAGGTCAAAAAGACCGATCCGAAAATTGCCAAGCCAAAGGGCCGGATGCTCGATGCCGTTGCGATGGCAGAGGTCGAAACCATGCTGGGTTCCATGCCCCGCCGGCGTGATATGGTGATCGAGGC
>Ga0114973_10003052_pt1 | contig 11924 bp, 14 predicted proteins | sample M_140807_MF_Meta_FD_87025 | JGI IMG/M metagenome (GOLD analysis project Ga0114973, IMG submission 87025) | Freshwater microbial communities from Lake Montjoie, Canada to study carbon cycling - M_140807_MF_MetaG | ecosystem: Environmental > Aquatic > Freshwater > Lake | place: Lake Montjoie... | reverse complement strand
GGGTCAATTGTCGAGCTTGATGTGGTAGTAGCTGTTGCCATGATTTTCCTTTTATCCTACTATGATATATTTGTAAGTTACACCTGATACTGTGTTTGCTGGATGAGTAATAGTTGCACTACCGCTTGTCTGTGCGCTTACATAAGCACCGGCAAATAGATTGGTAGTAAATGAATTTGGTGATAAATACTGAATTGTTGCTATAACTGATGGTGTTGCTGGCCTTGTAGGGCTTGTTTGTGCTGCTACATTTGGCATAGCAATTAAGGTGCTTGTTGCCGACCATTTAATCTCTACATAATCATCTTTTGCTAACTCAGTATAAAAATTCAGCGCAGCAACTACATTCCCATAAATGCTTGAGCTTTTTCTTGCTGGTACTGTAAATTCGCTATTAGACTTAGCAATATTTGTACCATTCTTACTAAACCAAATACTGACATTATGCTGTGCATTATCTTGATTTTCTAGCTGTGCGCTAAATTGCAAGTTATACAAACCAGAGTAGCCTACTGTTATCCTTGAACCGCTTACTAAAGACACCCCTAAAGCCATATCAGTAGTATTCAAACCCATTGAGTAAGCAGTTGTAGTGCTTGCTATGGTTTGGGTAGTGCTATCCTGAAATGCGCCATAAGGAAAATAAGCTGCTGCCGATGTCATGCTTGATGGTACTAAAGTAATAACTGAATCTATACCAATTCTTGCATCTGTAAGGGTAGTAGATGTTGCACCGCCAGTAGATAAAGATACAGTACCAGTATTGTTGGTCTTGCCATCCATAATGTTATTAATAACTTCAGCAGTAGCTCGCTGATCTCCACCAAAGGGAGGTAATCGCCTAAACATTATCTACTACCTAATTTATTAATATCCATATCAAACCCTACAACAGATGTCCATGATCCTGTAGGTGTTAATTGTAGACGATGATAGCGCCCAATGCTTCTTAAAGCGATGCGATTTTCTGCATCTGCCGCAGTTTGTGATGTATAGGTAATTGTTTCATTTAACAGCCTTCTGGTAGCAATTCCCATCGATGCTGAACCATTATCTACAGTTGGCTTTAGCATAGTTACACTAGATGTAGAACCAGACATTTCTAAATCGCCAGTTTCTAATGTAGCTGTAGCATTTGCACCGGTAAATGTAACAATCTTTGCATCATGCACACCAGCTAACTGTAACTTACCGCCTAACCAAAGTCGGCTATCAAAGGAAGTAAGAATGGTATCTAAATTACCATATACATCCATACCCTCAAGGGTTACTGCTGGTGTTGATGCGCTTGCAATCCTACTTACATCGGTTGTGCCACTTGTCCATTTTTGTGTCTGATAATTGTAGATAATTAGTTTATCTGGTGTTGCAGAGCCTGAAGATGCATAAGCCCAAATAATGAGCTTTTTAGCTGGGTCAACCGCAGCCGACATAAGGTATAAAGTACCTTGATCTACATTATCAAAGAAGAAGCGATTAACCTTTTCATTACCAATAGGCATAATATTTTGCCCATCGCATGAGTAGAATCCATCATCACCTAAAAAGAATGTAGTGCCAGCATACTGAATAATAGAGTTGGCCTCATAACAACCCAAGTTTCTACTAATATTGTCAAACTGAAATACTAAAGGACTGCCGACATAAGACATTCGGTGTATTGCTCTGTCCATCAAAATTAATCCAAACTCACCACCAGTTACACCGACTACTGTGCCGCCATCAGGTATATCTTGATAGTCTGCTTGTGTAGTAGCGCTTTGAGTCCATGATGACTCATCATTTAGCGCTGACCATTGAACTCGATTAGGATAGCTAGATTGGATATTACCAGTTACTACAAAATCCCGAACTATAGTTACATACCTAGCAGTTGGGGCATCAGCAGCCAAGTCAGCAAACAAACTAGAAGAATCTACATTAAATCCTTGTAGTTTGTCATATCCATTTGCAGCAATAATCATATCGCCAAATTGGGTAAATCTCCATCTTTGGTCTGTAGGTGTAGTGTAATTACCAGACTTAGATACATTGGCAAGATTTAAGGTGCTTGAGTTTAGTTTGAATAACTTTGTAGCACCGCCAGCAAATATTAATGTACCGCCTACTGTAGTCTTTCCAGCAACTACATTATTTAGGTTTTCTGATGCACTATTGGAATAATTAACAGCAGTTGGTATAGGGCCATATCCAGCAGCCTTTGAGTAGACATTCTCTGCCCTTTGCAGTCCATTAGTAATGCCTGGCTGGTCTGGTGTCCATTCCTCAAAATTAACTCTACTTAGTGCCATGTTTCATTTCCAATTGTATTATTTGTCCAGGTTGTGCTTGATACAGAAGCTGGAGTCCAAGTATTTGCATCTGTTGAAACTGGTGTCCAAGTTTCTGAACCAATAGAGTTTGCAGTCCAAGACTCTGAACCAATTGAGTCAGGACTCCAGTTATCACCTAGTCTTATGCCTAAACAAGATACAGAACCAATAACATTTATCTTAGCAACTGCTGAATAAGTAACTCTAGAGCCAGAGCTTACAGAGGCAAATCCATTAACTACAGCTACACCTGCATACTGCATACCACCAAGAGCTTGCACACTAGCTGTGCCAGTTATTTGTGCCACACTTGTTCTAAGTCTTATTGCTGCTGCGCTAGCTGTGCCTGTAGCACTAATAGCTGCTGCGCCAGTTCTAAACCGAATTGCATTCGCAACTGCATTTGCTGTGCAAGTAATAGAACCAGCACCACCAAATATAGCCCTAGCGCTTGCTAAAACAGTCGCTGTGCCATTTACTTGTGCATTGCCTACTAGCACCCTAATACCAGCAGCAGATATGCTTGCAAGGGCTGTTATTGAACCTGTCCCAGAGCGAACTCGATAAGCTATAACACTAGCAGTACCAGTAGTAGATATTGCTGCTGATGCCGACCTAATTCTATATGCACTAATAGCAACTGAACCATTGGCAATTATGGCAGCATTACCTACCCGAATCCTTTGTGCGCTTGTGGCTACAGTTGCATTGGCAGTAATAGCAGCAGTTGGAAACTTAACACAAAGTGTATTCCATACTGGGTCATCAAAAGATACTGTTAATGTGTCTAGGTTACCTAGCGCATCTATAGAGTCTAAGTACCATGGCCCACATACCTCATCTGTATACCAAGTTTGGTCAAATGAGTATTGAAGTTGCTCTAAGTTCCCGAACTGATCTAACTGCTCGAGAGTTAATGCCATTATGCCAAGGTAACTGTAAGGCTGCCCGATGCTATTTTAAATATATCACCTGTATCAATGGCCTTAGAAGTATCTAAAGGTGTATGGTACAAAAGATTGCCTGCTGTCAATGCATCTAGGATACCAATATAAGCAATAGTTCCCCATGAGCTTGATGCTTGGTCAAAAGTAATATCGGCAGAAGTAGTAGATACACCATTACTAGGTGCAGCAAAAGTTGCTGACTTGCGAGCATAAGCACCACCGGTACATTCTGTGCCTGTATTAGCATCTGTAGGGTCAGTTGTATATAGACCAACATAAACAGTTGTTGGCGCTGTATAGCCAGTTGCTCTCAATGTAACATTGATTAAAGCATTTTCTAAGTAATTCGACATTTCTGCCATGATTTTTCCTTATCGGTATGTAACTGTCATTTGTAATGGGATGCCAGAATATTCTGATTCTTCATCTGACTCAACTATATTCTTAACTGCTCTGCCATATAAATCACCCCATGTCTGTATTCTTGGGTCATTCATAAGATAAGGTTCTGCCTCTAAAAGAGAAGCATATAACAAAGCATCAGCATAATTAGCCAGAAAGACATTAGAAGCATTGCTACCAGACAAAACTGTAGGTTTAGCATAATAAAGAATCTCTAGTGTATAAGCAGAATCAGGTATAGGTGCAAACATAAACTCTGCTGCAAGGGTTGTATAGAATACTGGCTTACCAGACTCATCTGCCCTAGCATTGCGAGTAAAGGCTGATGGCGAAAGATAGCTTACAGGAAATCTAGGATTGCCCTGAACATACAAATCCCTAATCTGTAAGAAGTCTGATGGTAGTGCTACCTTTGCATCGCCAGCAACAAATAATGATGTAGCTGAACTAAGCATCTTTCTAGTGCGGAGTTCTCTGGCCATGCGGATTTCTGCAAATGAAATAAAGTCGGGAATTATTGAAGTAAGATCAGACCTACCTAAATAATTAGCAACCGATGTCTTTAAATCGGTGTATGAGGTATAACTCATTTAATATCATCCCAACTGTAAGTATATTGTCCGATATGCCCAATCTCATTGGACAATCCATGATCTACAAAAGAATCAAAGCCTATATCAAAAGCCTTGACACAAAAATACACATCCTCACCCAGAATCTTATCGCCTGGGATTTCATAGAACCAAAAATAAGGTTCATCCATCTTCTTATAAACTTCTGTTTCTACAAGTAATACTCCGCAACCGAGTGCAGATACTTTCTCAATGCCGGTCTTATTCTTAGAATCTACAGCAGTCCATTGACCTTCTTTCTTCTCATGGTCAATAAACAAGTTCTTAGCAGTAGCCTTAACTGGCTCTACCCTTGTGGTTGCATTAACTCCGACTACACCCTTCTTATGGGCAAGTAGCCTGATAATAGTATCTTTAGGAAAGCGCATATCAGCATCTACCCACAATATATGGGTACACTTTGCTTCCAATGCTGCCTTAACTAAGTTGTTTCTTTGGTCAAATATAAGAGTGCCAGAGCTAGTAAATAGCGACAGATCATGCTTAGTCTGCTTTGCTGTGTAGGCTGACATATTGGCCAGATCAAATGCTGTGCCAATCTCCATATGACTTCTTGCTGGGATACAGATACCGATATGCATTAGACTCTGCCTGGTCTGGTTCTAAAATACTGATTAGCAGGATCATTTAACCAAGCCTTCATAGCCTTTTGGTCAATAATATGAAACCCTCTACATATTCCTTTAGCATTAAGTTCTTGAAATAAAACTAAGGGAATAGATGCTACTTTGTTTCTTGGGTCAAATACATCATCTCCCCATCTACTGCGCTGATCCATCTGATTATATTGAGCTTTGTTGTTCTCAATAATAGCGCTGATATCTTCTTTTGTTTCGATGTTAAGACCACCCTCTCCATCGGAAGATGCAGTCCTTATTCTGTTGCCTACTATATCTAAAATCTTCTTCAAATTCTGATCCACCTATCAGGAATTAAGTCTTTGGTATTGTAGTCACAACTGAACCAATCTTTAGGTGCTACAACTGTATCACCATTGGCCAGCCATGCACCCCACCAACTAAAACTACTATTCGCTATTATATGGTTTTTAAAGCAAGAAAGTAGAGATAAATCAACTATACCTGAATTGCCTTTAATTACAATATCTGCCCATTTTAGGTTTTCTTCTACCCAATCTGGATCATCTGAAAATACTACAAATGTAGAGTCTGGGAATATCTCCCTAGCCTTTGAATAATAATCTTCGCCTAGCGAGCAGAACACATCTGGCAAATGTAGATAATCACCTCGCCTGACCGAAACTGCCACCATACCTTCATCAATTGTGTGTTTAGGTAGCTTAAACTCAGCCCTAACTTGTTCTGCAACATTATCAAAGTATTTCTCCGATTGCCAATAACCTACCATCATTCCATTCTTGGTTATTTCTTGGTATTCAAAGTGCTTTTCCTCTATCAACTCACCAGTTACATTATCAAATGTAGATGCTGATATAGGGAAAACCCCTAGCTCATACTGCCTTTGTTTGTGTTTTTTATAGAAACTATTATTAATTATTAACTCGCACCGCAACTTCTTAGCTGCGCCTAAACCAGCCGCATACTGAAACATCTGATTACCTAAACCGCCTTGCAGATAAACAATCATAGAAATGGAGGTGAGTTTTGCCCACCCCCATTCTACTCTACTAAGCTGTTGCTACTAAGTCAGCAATAATGCCATTAGCTGCTTCATTCTTAACTTCAAGAGTGAATTCAGCCAATAACTGAGTCTTCTCGCTGTCACCAGACTTTGCCAATTCATTTGTTGCGAATGGGCGCAGATAGGCTAAAGCTACATACTCAGGATCAAGAACCAATGCATCGCGAGTCCGCATAAAGCGATTTGGAACAATTTGGATTAAACCAAAGTCGCTCAAATAAGCATCAGCAGCACTAATGATGGTTGTTGGGCTTGCATCAGTAACAAAGCGCTGTGCAGCAATACCAGCGAAACTTGATACATCTTGCTTTAAGCCAGGGGCTACAAACAAGGTTGCAGGTGTACCACCAGCAGTAAACACTTTAGCTACTACTGACTTCAACATAGCTTCTGTGAATGTGCGAGTTGTACCATCGGTACGGACTGAAACACCAGAAGTAATTGGGTCAACACCAGAAGTTGTGCCGCTACCTTTGGAAGTATTGGTAACAATCCATGACAGCAATGAGCCTAATTTGCGAGCAGTAGAACTATTGCCAGCAGATTGAGCTTGGTTAGCTGTGATAATTGCTTCCATATCCCGCTTGATTTCAGCAGATGCTTTAGCTAATTGGTAAGCCTTTTCAGACTTGCGACCAGCTTTGTCAACCGACTCTAAAGTACCTGATACTTGAATTGTCTTTTGAACAATTTGTGTATAGTTACCGACTCGGCTTGTTGGGCTAAGAGTTGCAGAAGTTGCATCAGCACCTTCAACAGCAGCATTGCTGGTAGTTGCAGCAGCAAGGCTATCTGTCTGCCATTCATGGTAAACAGCAGTAGCTTTGGTTTTACCAATCGATGACATGATTGGGGTATCTTGGGGGGAGATGTTATAAATAACATCGGCTAAGTCTTCGCGCGATCCAATCGCATCATATCTTGTAAATGTTGGCATTTCTGTATTCCTTTAAATAAATTTTTCAAATAACCTTGCAGCATCCGCTTTGTTGCCTGATTTGCGGAGTCTTTCAAAGTCCTTCTTTGTTGCTTCACTTTCGGCACTACTCGGATTAGAAGTGCCTGGTCTGATAGTCTTAGGTGCGCTGACCACTTTTTTGTTTAGGCCAGCCTTACCATTTTGTAACTGTTCAAACCGCATTGAATTATAGAGAAGTCGAACTGCTCGGCTATCATAAGTATTAGCTAACTCTTGGTCGCTATACCCAGCAGATTTTGCATAAGCTCTGATGTCCCTTTTGAGAACCTCTGCCTTTGCTTCATCCTTAAACTCAGGTATTGCAGCCTTTAGCTTTTCTGCTTCGGCCTGAATGTAGCTTTGTAATCCCTGATTTCTATGGGATTGTTGCTCTTGTGCAACTCGCTCTCTTTCAGCCCTGATAGCCATTTGTTTCTCATTACTTTCGCTGCGCTCTGCTACCGCAATAGCATAAGCAATAGGATCGGATTCTTTAAGTGAACTTAAATCAACCTGATTGGTCTTGCTTAACATATCATCGATAAGTTGCAGTCGCTGTGCATATAAGTCGCGAGTCTTAGCAGCTTCATCAATCTTTATGCGCTCTGATTCTACTGACTTGCGCTGTTCCGCTAAAGATTGAGTCTTTTTCTGATAGTCCGCAGTCCTACTGTAACCATTAATAAGTTCATCTAGACTTACTTCCAATTCTTCACCATTAGCTTTCACTCGGTATTTGGAAGGTTCTTCTACAACTTCTTCTTGATCTACAGTTTCTTCTGCACTTGTGTCTAATTCCTCGGCTTGTTCATCTTCACTAACCTCTGGGTCGGCTTGCGCTTCCTCGGTTTGTGGCTCAAGAATAGACATAAATGCATTAGCTGCACCACTTACAGATGTATCTACACTCCCTTGTGGGTTGGTGTTATCGCTCATAATTTACCTTTTATGGTAGTTAAAAAATCCTTATGCGGCTCTTTTCAATATTGGGTTGATTCGCCATTGATTGAAGTTCCGCTTCAAATTCCTCTATGGCTCGCAGCTTGACTATGGCTCTTTCTCTGCCTTCTACATCATGGTCTGCTGAACCAAATATCATATTTTTGTATAACATTTTCTGGTTCTCTATCACTTCAATAAAGAACTCATCTCTTAAATAAGTATTTGCTCTTTCGGCTTTATTCACCCAGGTATCCTTACATCACCAGTTAACTTAGCGCCTAATTGCGCTGCCTTTAATTGGGTTTCAGCCTGAAACTCTGCTGTCTTTAGCTCTAGCTGTGCTGCTGCCTTTTCTCTTTCGAGTTGAATTTGGGCTGCTGCTTTAGCATTAGCTATCTTAATTTCATTCTCTGCCTTGGCTTGATCCATCTGCATTTGGGCTTGTGCTTGTTGCATATAGGCCATTGTTGCTGGGTCAGGCTGTTGTTGTTGAGGTTGAGGGTTAGATAGAGCTTGGTCTAGTTCTGGTGGGATTTCCTTAAAGAACTCGGTTGAGTCTTTGAACCCAGCAGCTTCGATAAAGCGACCTAAAGTATTGCGATACTGACCAGCAGAGGTAAGTGGGTTTGCATAGCCTTGAGTCTGTAATATCTGCTCTTGCTTTTGCAATACCATACCAATCATTGCCATCTGTTGATCTTTGTTTCCTGTGCCTAAACCGACATTGATAGATAGGTCATAGTTGTTCTTCCATTCCCTAGGATCAATCGATACATACTTGCCTCTCATTCTTACTATGCGAGCCTTGTCTTGATACTTGCAAAGTAAGTGGAAGATGCCTGTAAATAAGTCTTTTACACCGGTATCAGCAAAAATTCTAGCAATCATCTCTACCCTACTAGCGCCAGCATTTTGCATCATAGCGATGGCTGCGGCAGTAGTATTTTGTAGAATGTTAGGGTCTAATCCTTGGCTTGCTTCTGTAACTCCTGTGCGCTTTTGCAGCACAGAGTCTAGATACTCAAGCATTGGGAAAGACTGTCCAGCAATTGCCGGTACTGTTAATGGCTGCACCGCACCTTGCGATTTCATCCGCACAATGCTATTTGGTGCAACTGTTAGCAAGTCATCCATATTGACTTGGCCATCGATGGCTGTCATTCTGGGTAAGTTGCTGAGATACATATTGTCTAAAATCTGTCTGGTAATAGTAGACTTGATTAGCTGCACATCCATTGATCTATCTGCCAAACTCTGTCCAAAGAACTTGTGTGGCATTGGGATAGGACAAACACTTGCAAAAGGAATATGGTCTGCTTCTTCATTCTCTAATATCTGATGGCCAGCATAGACAATCTTTCTTAGCTCTGCCATGCCATCACCATCAAAGTCTACTCGAATATATATCTCATAAACTTCTACTTCTTGCATTGCTGGGTCTAAAGACTGTTGCTCATCTGGCTGCTCACCCCGACTGTAGCGAGCTACTTTCTCTGGGCTATAGGTTAGATCACCATATAAAGGTATCTTCTCTACTTCTTTCTTTGAGAACCCCATCTCGATTAACTCTGATCGAGTCATTAAGGTTCAGTGGGCTACAAAGCGAGCATCAGAAATATGTTTATCTTTTTTACTAATTAGGAATTCTTCTGGTGGCACATTCTCAATGCGAACCCGACCAGCTTCCTTTTGTTTCTTGATTACTACATCATAAGAATAGACAGGTGCGCCCATTGGGTCAATGCCGACCTCATTCATTGTCTGGCTAACCAACTCCATTTGCTCATCGGCAAACAACATCTGCAATTCTTCTGCGCTTAAATCTTTGTATTTCTCTTTAGTTGGGTCTTCTGAGTCATCCCACCAATATTTAACAATGCCATTCTTTTGTAGAAGTGCATCCTTGAACCAATCATGCATTAGCAGCACACCTTGGTTGTCTTGAAAGAATACTAGGTTGCAATATTCTGTGGCCTGTTTAGCGGCTTCTTCATCGCCAGGCATCTTTGGCTCAAACAAAGCTATCTCATCTGACTGAGTAAAGATTCTAAGCAACTGAGGTAATGCGCCATCGATGGCTTCAGCCACCTCACCAGTAACTACTTGTGAGCGACCTTCTACCTCATTGCCATACTTATCTCGATTGTAGAATTTAATTGCATCCCTGCGATTCTCGGTGGTTTCTGTCTGAACATAGCCAAGCGAGTTATATATCTCGGCTTCCAGAATACCTTTTAGTTTGCCTTCATCCATTTACACAATCCAATTTGTTTTAATTGATAGAGGAGTAGACCAAGTAGTAGTCTGCTCCATTCCTAAAGCCAAATACCTAAAACTATCTGCGCTGTGCGATGCCCAATCATGCAGAGGCTTGTCATAAAAGACACTCCGCTTTTCATCATATTCTCGCCTATAGTTTCTTAGGCAATCTAAACCTTGTTTAACCTTTGGCATATTGAACCAGCACTTAGGTAACATTCTTCTGACTGCCTGTATTCCATCTTCTACTGCAAGTCTTGGCAGAACCCGAACCTCTAGTCCAGATTCTCTCAACACTTCTAGTCTGCTCTTACCTGTGCCTAGCTCTCTTACTTCCACATCATGCGGAAGGAGTTGCTCTGCCTTGTGCCAGTTGTTATCTTTTAGCCAGTTAACATACCAATCTAATCCTTGGCCATGGTTCTCTACATGATCCATGATCCTATATTCTAGTCCTGTTACTTGCAATACAAAGATAACAGTTGAATCACCAATTCCTAAGTCCCAAGCACAAAATGTCTTACATAGATCATCTCGATCTATCTCTACCATCCTGCCCTTATCTTCTAAATCATTGATAAGTTTTCCATAGTAGCTACCTTCTACACTTGCAGAAAAGTCGCACTCAAACTCTTGGTTGAACTTATCATCGCCCATCTCTTTGCGAGCATCTTGCAACTCTGCTTCATCAATCAGGTTAGTCTGACTTGCTTTGAACTCTAGTAGCTTCCAGCCTGGCTCATTCTCTGCCCGATCTCTTAGCTCTTTGAAATGGTTATTTCCCTTTGGTGTGCCGATAAAAAGGCATTTACCCTTTCTGTCTGAAAGTGCCGGTCTAACAATCTCATTCCATATCTTAGGGTTCTGATCGCCTACCTCATCGATACAGACCATATCCCAGTATTGGCCTCTTAAACTGTCTGGGTTATCTGAGCCATACAACTGTATTCTTCTGCCTAAGAAATCTACTCTTAGCTCTGCAACATTGATTACTGCACCTAGCGGCCTTGTATATTTACAAAGGTAGTCGAAAGCTACCCTCTTAGCCTGTCCATATGTCGGTGCTATATAACCATATCTGGGGGCTTCTTTGTCATTTTCAAGGGCTGACTTTATAAGCTGGTTTAGCGCAGCCACAGTCTTGCCCATTCTTCTGTGGGCTACCCCTACTACAAAGCGATACTCATCTACAGCATTGTGTAACTCTAACTGTGGTGGTCTAGGCTTGTAGGGAATAAATACTCTGTTTACTTCTTCTATCTCTCCCAAGAAACCACCATGCTAAATGGCTCGCCATCTGCACCAGAGATATTATTCTCTATTGGTAGCAGTCTGCTGTATATCTTGTAGAACTCACCTTGGTTCTTAGTGTCTAACTTAGCCCAGTTGACTAAGCCTTCTACTGCGCCTAAGTCCTCAAAAGCCTTAATAATGTTCTCTTTGGCTACCCTAGGTATCTTATTAGTAGCGCCTTTTGGTCTGCCAGCGCCTGCTCGCAATCCACCATTAGTTGATTTTTGTTTCTCTAAATTATCAGTTTCCATCTTCCAATCCCATTGGGTTGTTGGTATGTTGCTATTCTACAACAGAATTACCACTTAACTTTGTTTGCCCAAAATGCTGCACTCATCTTGCCTTTAGCAATATTGCTTGCATGGCGAGCTTTGAATGATTTGCGCCTGGCTTTATCTGCCATTGACTCACCTTCTTTGGCAGGGCTACCGCTTACACCTTGCTGACCAAATCTAATTGTCTTTACCTTATCGCCTTCTTTTGCTACTACTACATGGCTTTTAGTAGGATGATTAGG
>Ga0114973_10003047_pt1 | contig 11938 bp, 15 predicted proteins | sample M_140807_MF_Meta_FD_87025 | JGI IMG/M metagenome (GOLD analysis project Ga0114973, IMG submission 87025) | Freshwater microbial communities from Lake Montjoie, Canada to study carbon cycling - M_140807_MF_MetaG | ecosystem: Environmental > Aquatic > Freshwater > Lake | place: Lake Montjoie... | reverse complement strand
TTATACATTATAAATTATTATATTTTAATAAATTAAATTATTTTTATTTAATAAGTATTTAAAGACTTTAAATTCCTATTAATATAAATAAATGAGTGAATCAAAACCCGCTATAGAACCTAGTTACAGATTGCCTTCAGATACTTCCTTGAAACACGCCGCCAAACTTGCCATTGTTGAAGACAAGCCTATTTTACTAGATTATTGGACATCATCCCTTGACAAGAAGGCGCTCGTTGGCGTTAAAGATAGTGGTGAAAAATTGCTAGTTAAATCCGAAGATGAATATACATCTCCTATTGCTAAATTTTACAAGAGTGGAACTGAATATATTATTATTACTGAAAACTCCATATACATCGTATCATCAGATATACCTACTAGAAAAATCAGTTAAAAATACAACCTATCTGAAATTGATTTTAAATTTAAAATTGAAATTAATTATAATTAAAAATAGTAATTATCATTAATCGTAACATGTCAATCATTGGTGGAGCTACAGCAGACGACATACACTTTTTGTATGAAAGAAACAACTCTATTTATTATAATTGTAAATTATCTGGAAAAATATGTCCTAGCGAAATTTATAATACCGATTGTTACTGTCAAATTGAAAATGAACCCATTTTACCATTCACTATTGGCGACCAATGTGTCCCTTGCTCTTTTAAAAGAAAAGTATATATTAAGCCAGGAGAAGAATGTAGCATATGTCTTGAACCAATTATTCAAAAAAGCACAGCATATTTGACTAGTTGTGGTCATTCTTTTCACAAACTTTGCGCCTTTCAAGTATTTGACAAAAAAAAACGGGATAGACATACATTCTCATGCCCTTTATGTAGAGCTAAATTGGGATATCCAGAGTTTTATTGTAGATATACCGCGGTTTTTAAACAAACCGACAAAAAAAAGTTTAATCAGCTTGACTTGTTAGAAGAGTTTTGGCTATCCAAAAATTTTATTTCCATTCAAACATGTAACAACGGGTATAATCACGATCTAGGGATGAAAAATGGGTGTAAACTATGTATAAAATATAGGAGAACTGGATACGAATATTGAATTATTTATTGAATTATTTATTGAATTATTTATTGAATTATAATATTATATTTATTATATTTATAATATATATGTCTAATTTCAAAGGATTTGGTAACGGAAGTAATTCTAATGGTCAATTTTGGTATGGAGGCTCTATTAATTTTCCCGGTTTTTTATACAAAAAAAATGTTGGTGTTGGCGCCAGACGAAGCACAATAATGAATCCAGGCGGAAATATAGTATGTAACCATCCGACTTATTTGTATAATAAATTTAAGCCGGGAACCGGAGGCGTTGGCGCTTCTAGTATGTCAAATCGTCGAGCAAAAAATAGATTAGCTACAGTTTGTGGTACAAATAATGACAAAACCAATTGCTTCCCATGTTATATGACTATAGGACAATATAGCAATTATACACATAATCCAAATGGGTTTGTTCCTTGTCCTTCTACAAGTCAATAAAAAAATAAATATTGTAAAACAAAAATTATAAAATAATTATTATCGTTTGCCATAAAAATGATTGTCAAATTTTTGATTTGCGTCATAATATGCTACTCCATTTCTCAAATATGTATAATTATTGTTCGTCGTTGGCGTAAAACCCGCTGATACCGGAGTTTGACAAGGGTTAATATTTAAAAAAACCATATTATCATAACTTTTTTTAACAGCGTCAGGCTTTTGATTACAATTGTATAAATAATTGTGCCAATAATTTCGTGTCACTCCTATACTCGGAGAAGTTCCCATTTTCATAGGTCCAGAAAATGTGTGGTTATCTATATTATTAATATATGATTGCTTCAATCTTACAACTCTTGGTCTACCAGCCATTTATATATATAACAAACTTTAAATTTTTCAAAGTACGTTCGTTTCTAAAAAATATAATTAAGTATCCGAAAATAATTAATTATATAAAAGCTTCCTCCATCCAACTGAGCTAAAGAAGCAAAAAAACTATTAAGGTTACGATAGTCGGGAATCGAACCCAAGAGCTCTGCTTGGCAAGCAGAAAGTTTACCACTAGCTTACTATCGTTTAAATTGGTGGATTATATAAGCTTCCTCAGGGAGTCGAACCCTGGACCTATCGCTTACAAAGCGATTGCTCTATCCAACTGAGCTAAAGAAGCAAAAAAACTATTAAGGTTACGATAGTCGGGAATCGAACCCGAGAGCTCTGCTTGGAAGGCAGAAAGTTTACCACTAGCTTACTATCGTAAAATGGTGAAATATAGATTTAGGTTTGATTTTGATTTTCTTCGACCCTCCACTAAATACCTACAAAATAAAAACAAAAAAACGAAATACAAAAATTAATATTTTTAACAATATTAAACAATACACAAAATAAATACAAAATAAGTTTATAAAAGTTTATACCTGAAATAAAATTTATATCCACATAGCTAAAATCAAACCTATCCTATCTAATAATAGGACTCATCCGGGAATTCGCCTAATGAAAATCTTTTCAGAAATTCAACAAATGCGTTAATCTATATTCCACCATATTTACTTTATAAAGTGTCTTTAAGTTGTTTTTTATTAAATATATATTATAACATAATTTATAATATTTATAATATTTATAATATTTCTCTCAACAAGGCAATTTTTTCCTCACTCAAGTTAGTAGGAAAATCTATATTAAAAATAATATTTAGGTTTCCAGTATGTCCTTCGCGAACCAAACCCATATTTTGTATTATTTTTTTATATCTATCAGGAATTATATTTCCACTAGTATTATTCAGAGTATATGTCTTACCATTAATATATTTTAACTCGAAACTGAATCCACAAAGAGCATCCTTGAGAGAAATATTTCTCTCTATTGTTAAATCTAGACCATTTCTTATAAATTCAGAATTATTTTCTACCTTGATAAATAATTTTATATCACCTTTACAATTTTCGCTTGCTATATTGCCTTTATCTCTTAATATAATAATCTCGTTGTCATCTATTCCTCTTGGAATTTCAACATAAATCGTTTCCTTTTCAAAAACTTTTGTACCTTGCTCGATTATCCATCGTTCAATTTCTATTGGCATGGTAACTCCTGTTAACACTGTACCAATGTCAATTGTAACGGTCTTAATGATTGGTGTGGGTTTTTGTAAAGAATTATTAAAATTCACAGGCATACCATTTCTAAAAATATGAATGTTTGGACCCGGCATACCTTGACCTTGCGGCATACCAAAAGGCATTCCTCCAAAAAATGCGCCAAATATTTCATCAATCGGTACTTCCATATTTCCATTAAATCCTCCGTTAAACCCTCCGTTAAACCCAGCCATTCTTGAAAATGGATTATTATTCATCATATCATATTCTTTTCTCTTTTCATCGTCTCCTAAAGTTTCATACGCTTCTGTTATTTTTTGGAAAAGCTTTGTAGAGTCCGGGTTTGATCTATTTTTATCCGGATGATATTTCATTGAAAGACTTCTATAAGCTTTTTTTATTTCTTCCTTCGTCGCCTTTTCATTCACTCCTAAAATTTTATAAAATGTTTCTGACATTTTTAATAATTATTACAAAGATATACTTAAATAATAAATAACTTATTATAATTATGGATAGTAATTCTACCTTATTTATTAATAAATTTCAACCCATTTACTTTAATGATTTTGGTATAGATACCGATACTATTGAAATTCTAAATACTTTAATATTAATGGACGACCTTAATATTTTACTTATAGGAGATGTTGCCTCCGGAAAAACTTCTCTTTTAAATTCCCTTATAAGAGAATATTATAAAGGAGAATCTCCAAAAGTATATCAGGATAATGTACTTTATATTAATAGCTTAAAAGAACAAGGAATAAATTATTATAGAAGTGATGTAAAAACATTTTGCCAAACATGCTCTTCTATTAAAAATAAAAAAAAAATTGTGGTTCTAGATGATATTGACCTTATTAACGAACAAAGTCAACAGGTTTTTAGAAATTGTATCGACAAATTTAAACACAATGTTCATTTTATTTCCTCCTGTAGCAATATTCAAAAAGTAATTGAAAGTCTTCAATCTAGATTTATTATTATTAAAAACAAACCTCTTAAACGAGAAAATCTTCAAAAAATTCTTGACAAAATCAAGCATTCAGAGAATATTGTTATTGAAAAAGACGCTGAAGAGTTTATTTTAAACATATCCAATAATACCGTTAAAATTCTTATTAATTATATGGAAAAATTCAAATTATTTGACGAACCAATTACTTTAAATTTGGCCATTAAAACTTGTACTAATATTAGTTTCATTACATTTGAAGAATACACTAACTGTTTGAAAAATGGCTATCTAAGTCAAGCAATTAAAATAATATATGATATTTATGACAAAGGTTATTCTGTTATGGATATTTTAGACAATTATTTTTTATTTATAAAAAATTGCCATTTACTTACTGAACATGAAAAATACATCATTACTCCTTATATTTGTAAATACATCACTATTTTTCATAATATTCATGAAGATGAGATTGAATTATCTCTTTTTACTAATAACGCAATAAAAGCTTTGAAAGAAACTATATAATATACTTATTTTGCGTTTGAATTACGTTTGATTTTGCTACTTATGTATTTTTTACATATTTTAAATATTTTTGTATATTTTTGTATATATATTATTATATACAAAATGCCCAGCCAAATTTTCAAAAAACATATGCCTATCGAAATGATTATGGATTTACTCGAGTCTATATGCGTTAAAAATGAAAAACATTATATTTTGAATAATACTTCTTTTAAAAAAGGACTATACAATGAAACTATTCCAAATTTTCTCATTAAATGTAGCGAGTTTTATCATAACTCAAAAAAAACATACTTGGAAAAAAAACTAACATACAATAGTTTTATCACCGTTGTAAGACAAATATGTAACCTTAACAAAATTACATATACGTCATTAATAAAATATGATAAATCCAGCTATGATATTATTTACTATATATACTATTAGTCTATTAGATCAAATATCAATATCAATACGTGTTATATACATTTTTCAATATTTGTATCCTAGTTTTTAACATTCTCTTGGAAAAACGTTCACTATCATACGCGACTAATTCGTTGCTGCCAGTTGCGTATTCAACTAGGTTATTAAAATAAATACTATCAGAACTAAAAGGCAAATCTGTCATGTTGTATAGTCTATAATTGAGTAAATTATTATTATCTATAATGAAAGACAGATAATCTATAATATCAATTGTACTATCGCAACTAAAATTATACGTTTCAAACTTTATATCAGGTGTATCATTTCTTTTTCCTCTTAAAATATATCGACCTTCATTTTGGTCGTAAAGAATAAATACAGCATTATCTATAACTTCGGTAACGCTAGGATCAACTTCTTCAATTTTTAATACTAGGCAATCTGATGGCATACAATAATATTCTTATTATATTATTGTATTTAAGTTTGTTTTATATATTGTTTTCTATATTGATTTTTGAATTATTTTTGAATTATTTTTGAATTATTTTTGGTTTCTACCTAAGTTTAATAATATTATAAAATATTACTTCCCAATTCATTTGTGAGTCAGTCCAATCTTTTTCGCCTTCGAAATATTTGTCGCTCAATTTATATATGAATGTTCTGTCGTTTCGTTTTACATTGCTCACGTCTACATAATGAAATTTTGGAGGTATTGCTATGTGTAAATAACATTTATTGTAAGGATTTATTTTACTTAATAATTCGAAAAACTTATTCAAATCTTCAGTTAACAATACAAAATCCTCTGTAAATTGATTATGGTAATCTAAACAATGTATCATATGAATATTTTCATTTAAATGTATTATATCTTTAAACCTACCCAATCTTCTTTTGTATTTTGAAGTGAATTCATCCATATAATCAGTATAAGGAATATTAGACGGAAAGTCGTGTAGGGAAACCATTTTAAATTCTTTGTGCTCTACTTTGTGATGAGCATCAATCCAACAATCTCTATTCAAAAAAACATGAGCATTCGTAAATTTGTCATTCGATATAACTTGTCCATCATTTATATTTTCTAACAAATATAATACGCTTTTAAAATCTGTAATTAGCCAATCGAAAAATTGTGTTTCTTGTGAACCTAACATTTTATCAATATGATATTTTACTTGACAATTTGACCCAATAGAAATAATTTTCATAATATACAATATTTTATTATTTTTATTATTTATTTTTATTTATTTTTATTTATTTTTATTTATTTTTATTTATTTTCCAGTATATTTTTGTTTAATAAGATTGTCTCCTAAGTCATTCGGTTTTAAACCGTATAACCCATTTACTAAAGGCGTTTTCCAAAAACCAACCCAATTAGGCCTATTTTGAATAGGTTCTAAAATACCTTGTCTAGCATCAGGGGCTGTAGCTAACAATAAATAGTTTCCTATTATTGTATTACTTTCTAAAATTTGTTTGTGAGACATTCTACTAAACCACTCATATTTGGTACGATTTAATATATCATGTGATGGAATAAGAATTCCGTATGTGCCTTTATATAATTTTAAATAATTATTGCTCATTAAATCTTCTAGTAAAATTGGTTCATCTTCGATACTTCTTACTCCAATATCCACTCCATTTATTAAATTTATTTGATTGTTACTTATTCGTTTTTCACAAAACCGATTCATCTCACCCAAAAATACGGATTCAGCCGTATAATCGCTTGAAAATGTTCTTAGCATAAAATCAACTAATAAAGATACCATGTAATTATTTTTTTCGGCGCCTGAGAAATATATGTTTGGATAAAAACTATAATCACTAGAAGTAATATTTCTATCCGGAGTTTCACACAAAAACATCTTATTTCCATTTGTACCTCTTTTATAAAGTCCAATTAAGTCTTTCATACATAAAAAGGATAGAGGACATATTAAACCACCATAATTGTAAAGTATCCTCATTAACCCTAGCTGTCTCATATTATCTAAAACCGGCGTAGATATGGTGGTCATATTTATAGACCAACCAGGAATCAATTTTTGGAAAGCATTATCGTCTATCATACATATAGTAAAAGAATCACTACATTGAGTCATTATACTTTTGACCGTTAAGTACAAATATGGTTGATTTAGATCAAACGAACTACGTGATCCAAAACTTAACCATTTTCTAGAATTATATTCATACGGAACGTGTATCCACAAAATTGGCTTACTAATTCCTTTTTTGTCAACTAATTCGTGATCATTTAATAAATATTCTCTTATTAATCTATAACTATCATCATTATCCTCTCTGATACGCTTATCTTCAAATCTTCTATATAACATACCTAAAACGATAAGAATTATAAAAAGAATTATATAATTCATAATTGAGAAAGACTTCATATATTATAATATTATATTTTATTTGACTAATCAATTATACAATTATACAATTATACAATTATACAATTATACAATTATACAATCATTTATTATTTATATATCTGATAGAAGCCCAATAATTGTCCTGTTTTTTTTGCGCTTCTTCCAATTGTTGAGCTAATTTATATGCTCTCTCGGTCGATTCTTTTTCTTGATATTTTTCTTTATTACTTAAATATTCTCTTGCTTGAATTTCGGACAAAGGAACGATATTTTGGTTATTTCTATATGTATTATATTCATTTACGTTATTAAACTTTTTCACATTATTATAGTCTTCAAAAGTTACTGGAACGACTGTTTCTGTATGCGCTTTTCGCAAATCTTCATACTGTAAACTACTAAATAAATCCGATCCGAAACTAACTGGCGCATCACCTGTTAAATTAGACGCCCCGATATAATTTGCGGTTATATCATCCACGCCATTGTACATAGTTAAAGCCAAAGCCCTAACCTTTTGTTTTTTTCTCTCTATTTCTTCACCCAATTGCGTTAAGGATGTTATATTTTCATTATCTAAATCCTCATCTGATTTTAACCAACTTCCATAACCACGTGATTCTTCTTCTCTCTCTATTTTATTTTTATCAAATTGTTCGTTAAACCATTTATTGAAATCTTTCTCGGATTTTTTTTCTTTTTCTAAAAAATTGTCCAATAATTTCTTTTTCTCTCTATCAAAGAACTCCGTTTTAGGTATATATTCAGTAGATTCATTTCCATCTAGATTCTTTTCTGTTTTATTTTTGAAAACCCAAATTTCATAAATAGACTTATAAGCTTTTGAAAAAAAACGAAAATAATCTGGATGTAATCCCGACTTATCTGGATGAATTTTTAATACTATCTTTTTTGCGGATTTTAAATCATTCTCATCAAAATTTTCTGGTATTTTAAAAAGATTTAATATATCATTTAATTCATAATTATCTAAATTTAAATCTAATTTATCCATGTATATATTTGCCTGAATAAATTTTATGTAATTAAACCAGAATAGATATTATTTTTATAACAAGCTTAAAGAATAATAAAGAGTGAATATATATTTTATTGAAATGGGCGATAATTCAATCACTGAACACGAAACTATTTATAATAATAAAATGAAGCATTTTATTTCTTCTATATCAAATTCTCGTTTCATTATAGAGGTATCTAAATTTTGCGGTTATAGTGAATTTCTCCTTGTTTATAAAAATCAATCTTTATTAGACCTTTATAAAATGGTATCATTACAATTTGAGTGTAATGATATTAAAGGTCTTTATTTGACGAATAGCATCGCTTACCGAATTCCTGTGACAGAAAATATTACAATACGCAACTTTATTATAAGATCAAAAGATATTATAAAACCGTGTTACAATATGCCTACGCCTGTAGTATACAAGATTTATTTCGATGACGGACATTGCTGTATTGATAGCGTAAAAATAGGAGACCATGCGTAAAATATGGCCTTGATTTGTTATTTGTTATTTGTATTTTTTTATTTTTTTATGCTTGTCTTCGTAGGAGGAAATTTTCTGCGAACGTCTTCCAAATGGTTTCCACATCTCCTAAAAAAATTGTTTAATGCCGTCGGTTCGGCTCCAGTTACAATATCATCTGGTATAAAAGTATCATTTCCTTTTTTATAACATAATAAAACTGGAATGCCATTTACCATCTTCTTGCTTTTTAAAAAAGAGTAAAAATCAAAGCTTTGATCAACATCAATGTCTCCGCATATTACGTCTAATGGAGAACTAGCGAAAAAAGCGTGTACGACAGGCTCTATAGTTTTACAAGGTCCGCACCATGTAGCTCCCAATTTTAAAATAATCAAACCAGTATTGTGCTTCAATAGATTAGCAAATGCGTCTCTATTTTCTATTTCTGAAATGATTGTTTTTTGCGCCATTTAATTATAATTATTAAAAATATTTATAATTTGATATTCAAACACTAAATAATGTAAACTAACTATTTCAAACTAATTAGTATTAGTTTTTGTCTATAATTACTTCTTTTACTATTTTTTTTATTATTTTGTTTTCACTTAATTCATCGTCAATATTTATTCCTCCTCCCATCGATTCTATCACTATTTTATTAAACTCGTCTGATTTTTTCGAATTGCTATTTATACACTCTGGATTTTTTTGTTTCCATTCAGGAATCAATTTACAATTTTTATGCGCGATGTGCTTAATTGCCTTTTTAAGTTTTTTATTTTCCTCGTTTTCTTTTTCCCATTTATTCTCATCTTTAATATACAATACTTCTCTCTTTGAATCGCTACAATGAACCGGCCTTCTAGTTATATCTAGCTCCTTAAGATTCCTTACAATAATACTCGAAAGACCCTCTACAAATCCTAATCTACCTATATTTTCTAAATCTGATAATTGTAATTTGAGAGAATCCACAAAATCCATTATATTCATAGCATCCTTGCATGTTTCATTTAAAAATAATTGTAAATTAAATGTTTTGTTGTTTGAATTCACGTTATTAATAATATTATTTGTTGTTGTATTATTATTGTTCTTACAAAGACTAATTACTTGTTGTTGTAGTTCATTGTTTTGGTTTAATAATTTTATAATTATGTCGTTTTTACATTCATTTTCCGTAATTAGTATTTCTTTTTCGCCATTATTGTTGTATTTTTCTTCATTTTCATCCATTGCGTTGTTAATTATTGGACATTTTTGGCGATGAACGTGTATACTTTGTTTATAACTATACGCCTTACCACATTCGCAGACATATCTTTTTGGGGCTTTTGGGGCTTTTTTGGGTAAACATGGGTCAACATTTTGGTGCTTCAGTGTGGAGACGTGTCTGTCCCAGTCTTTTTGCTTGCTACATATAAAGTCACATTTTTCGCAATTAAAATTTTGGGGCTTTTTGGGGCTTTTTTGGGTCAACATTGGGTCAATATATATATGTTGACCCAAAAAAGCCCCTAAATTGTTTTTTCTTGAAATACATAAAATTAAAAAATTTATCGTAACAAATTATAAATTATTTTTTTTGTAACCTTACCTTAAAAATTTTTATCGTGCGCGGCGATGTTTTTTGCCAAAGTCTGAAGGCCTAAGTCAAAAATAGACATTTTTTTTGTCCATTTTTAACTTCCCGATTTTCAATTTGGAAAAAAATCGAAAACTCTGCCATTCTTTTAAGTTAAATAGAAATATATATTATTTTTTGACTTAAAGAAACCAGAATCTATTTCTTAAATGTTATTGGTATTCGGTTTCCCTTTACAAAAACAAGTTCTGTTTCGTTCCATAAGCAACCCCTGTATTTTTCATACATTAAATCATCCGCCGAAAAATCAACGTCATAATCTTCTGGTTTTTTTTCCGAAAACGTAAAATCTACGCCTTTATAATATGGTAATAAAGATCCGATGTTCCATCCATTATCAATTATTTTTCTTGACATTGCTACTTCTTTATCCCAAACCGCGTCTACTAGCGTTTTAGAATAATTTGTAATGCTAAATATTTCACATTCAATTAAAAACTCCAAAGTTACTTTATCCATAGCGAAAACGTAGGATTGAACATGTGAAAAATACAATGGGTCGCGACATGTATTTATTGTACTTCCAAATAATTTTACATTGTCTTGCAACTCATTTGTGTAAACTTCTGTCCATCGCCCTTTGTAATAACTTGGAATAAATGGCCCTACCACAGAGGAATTTATAAATACAAAATGTTCATAATTTAAATATAAATTATCTACCAATAAAGCTTCACTCCAGCCTCCAAAATCGTAACCTTCATTATCTCTATATAGCGTTTTTACATATGGAGGAACATAAAATACATTAGTTTTGTCATTGGATATTACGTAAAAGTCTACATTTTCATCATAAAAAACGCAATCTTTTAAAAAGTTTTCAACTCTTTCATTTACAACGTGAAAGACGAATAATACAAGAGTTTTTTTCTTTTTGTTTTCTAACTTTAGTTCCTCCTTTAAACCGTTAATAACTTCTTCTTTTAGTTCCTCCTTTAAACCGTTAATAACTTCTTCTTTTAGTTCCTCCTTTAAACCGTTAATAACTTCTTCTTTTAGTCCCTCCTTTAAACCGTTAATCACTTCTTCTTTTAGATCCTCCTTTAAACCGTTAATCACTCCTTCGTCTACTTGAACTGGAACCGCTAGTTCTTCCTCTGGAACCGCTAGTTCTTCCTCTGGAACCACTTTTACTTCCTCTGGAACCACTTTTACTTCCTCTGTATCTACTTTTACTTCCTCTGTATCTACTTTTACTTCCTCTGGAACCACTTTTACTTCCTCTGGAACCACTTTTACTTCCTCTTGATCCACTTTTACTTCCTCTTGATCCACTTTTACTTCCTCTTGATCCACTTTTACTTCCTCTTGATCCACTTTTACTTCCTCTTGATCCACTTTTACTTCCTCTTGATC
>Ga0114973_10003046_pt1 | contig 11947 bp, 16 predicted proteins | sample M_140807_MF_Meta_FD_87025 | JGI IMG/M metagenome (GOLD analysis project Ga0114973, IMG submission 87025) | Freshwater microbial communities from Lake Montjoie, Canada to study carbon cycling - M_140807_MF_MetaG | ecosystem: Environmental > Aquatic > Freshwater > Lake | place: Lake Montjoie... | reverse complement strand
TTACCGAAAATGGTCGCCAATTGAATTAATTTATTTGAATAGTTGAGTTTGGCTGGTTGGTTTTATTATTTCTTGTTTTTTATAGACTTTTTATTTGAAATCCGTTTCGGAGACGTTTTGTATTTTATTTAATTCTAATCTATTGGAAATTATATAAACAGTAGATATTGAAAATAGCAATAAATCGGCCGACCCTCTAATCAATAATGGCATATCGGATATCATATCACTGTATGTAATCCATAGCGATGAAGACACTATATTCATAATGGAGAATAGTAAAGAATACAGATTTGTAGATTTTTTTGTATATAATAAATACATAAAAATGAACCTTCCCGATACCGAAATGACGGTAGCAGAATACGCTATTACTAATTCGTTTGTCATATAATTTACACATATTTATTTATAAAATTGAATTAAATATTGGCATTTAACCAATATTTAATAATTGATGTTTAAAGCTACCTTTGCGTCTCACCCGAAATCACAGTTTTGGTCCAAACGAAATAATGGTAGCCCTAGCGACTACCCGCTAAATTCTCATAAGAAACGCTGGTTTGACTGCAAATGCGGTCACGAGTTTGAAATGATTTTAAGAAATATAAATAGTCGCAATTCTTGGTGTCCTTATTGTTGTAACAAAAGGCTGTGTGGCAAATGCGATGTATGTTATAATAAATCATTTGCGTCTCATCCAAAAAATAAATATTTTAGCAGTAAAAACACGACGGACCCTCTATTTATATCATTATTTACTCACAAAAAATACTTGTTTGACTGTGAATGCGGTCACGAGTTTGAAACCATCATTGCCGATATTACTAATAATAATAGCTGGTGCTCTTATTGTTCTACACCACCTAAAAAACTTTGTAGCAATAATGATTGTAGTAAATGTTTTAATAAATCATTTGCGTCTCACGAAAAATCGCAATTTTGGGCATCTAAAAATACTTCACAACCTAGACAAATATTTAAAAAAACAGCATCCAAATTTTGGTTTGATTGTGATAAATGTAACAACTCTTTTGAAAGTAAAATATGCCATATTTCAGATGGGTCTTGGTGTCCAAAATGTAGATATAAAACAGAGGATAAACTATTTAAAATATTACTAACATTTTATCCGTCACTTGCTACTCAAGTAAAATTTGATTGGTGCAAGGATAAAAAACATTTACCTTTTGATTTTGTTTTAGATGATTTAAAAATAATCGTGGAACTTGACGGCGAAAATCACTTCATACAAGTTGCTAAATGGAAAACACCAGAGCATAATCGCAAACGAGACTTGTATAAAATGAAATGTGCTAATGATAATGGGTATTCTATTATTCGTATCTTACAAGACGATATATGGCATAATAGGTATGAATGGCTTCAAGAATTAACTAACAACATTGACAAAATTATTTTAGAAAATCGTGTTCAAAATATTTATATGTGTAAAAATGATGAATATAAAGATTTTGATATGTTAATTCCAAATTTATGATGTTAAATATTTTTTAATTATTAAACAAATTGATACCATAAAAGGTGTCAAATTTATTGAGTTCCTTGCCCAATTTCAAACGGGGCCCTCATGAAGTCCGGTTCTATTGTTGAAAGATTAAAAGGTCCCACATTGACTTGCGGGTTAGGTGGTTCCGAACGGATTTGCAAATTGGCATTGCGCAGTGTTTGGCCGATAGTATCAATACCGATGTGGTAGCCGGCCTTCAACAAATTGATGTTGGCGAGGTCGCCCTTGCCGGCGGGGTTGAGCTGAGCCCATTGGCTGTTGGTGTCCTTGGGTAGCAAATCGGCTGGGTTTTGGTTGCCGCTTTTGCTACATGATGGAGGCAGATTCATGGTATTGCCATTACTAGATCCGTTAACAGAGGAATACACTTCGTTGCCGGATTCTTGGGCGGGTTGGGGATTACTAGGACCCATGTTATTGTTGTAGGCCTTTTTGCGGTTCTGGTTCATCATTTCGTAACCATATTTACCTTTGGATTGGAAATAGTTGTAGAGAAAATATAAGCCAATAATAACAATCACAATAACAATAATATGATATTCCTTAAGAAACTTAGAGATGGACAAACTCATTATATAAAATTAGCGATAAAATATTTTTTTGATTATTAATTAATTATGATTATTAATTAATTAGTAATTGCTAATATTTTGTTTAATTGCTAATGTTTTTTAATTGCTAATATTTTCTAAATCTTCTGTATCATTTTCAAAATCGTCAAATTCGCTTTCACTATCGCTGTTGTCTATATCATCTAACATATATGTGTTCTTAATGTTTTTCATTTCTAAATAGGCGGTAAGGGCAACCTTTTTTGCCTCCTTTGCCTTTTCGCGCGCCTTTTTATAAATTTCGTAATATACTTGATTCGGTTTTTTTAATGTAATTGTGTCTAAATTGTTTTGCAATTGGGAATCTAAATCCACCTCTTTTAAAATATTTGGGTCATCCTCTTCTAAATTATTTGTGCCCGTTGTTAGTTCCTCAATGTCTAAAACAATATCGGAATTAATATCGGAATTAGTATTGGAATTAGTATTGGAATTAGTATTGGAATTAGTATCCGCATTGGTTAAAGGTTCGTCTTCGGGTTTATTATCGTTATTCGTAAATTCATCCAAATCTATTTCATTATCATCGCTTTTTCCTAAAGTTTTGTTAGTTAGTTCATTGATTGATTCATCTATAAATTTATCTAAATTTATTTCTTTATTGGCATTCTCGTTTTGTAAAACAGCTTCACTAACAACCGAACGTTTCATTGGCTTTTTTATAAAACATTCATCTAAAAAGGGATCCGGACTAACAATCATGGACTGTTTTAGCTCCATTTCAATTTGAAAATTGCGTGGCGTAAATTTAATGCCTTGTATTTCTAAAATACTTATCAGAGTTCGTTCAGCTGTTACTTCTTCATAACTGATGATTTGCTCATTTTCGCCATAAATTTTAATGGTTGGCTTCACATTGACACGTAGCAAATAAAATTTGCCCGATTTGAAAATTTTAAATGGCGACGTAAATGCGGATTCAATGTCTTCCTTCTCTAATTTAGTTTCGAACCACGACTGGCCCTTGCTGAAAATCAGTTCTTGACACTTGGTCTCTAAATTTTCCATCCAACTAATAAAGATCGTATCATTGTTGTCGAACATCAGATCCACATAGATTCTTTTGCCACTTTTGACAAAGCCTTGTTTTGTTAGACTTTTAGGAGTTTGTATATAAAGCGGTTTATTATTATTCATTAGGCGGGTAAAATAGGCACCTCCCGTTAGTGTAGAGGGAGGGCCTAAATAAAATTTAGAAAAATCGTAATCCATTTGGGGTTCAATTATATTTTCCATTTATTCCTAATAAAGAAAATATAAATTATATTGACACGCATTGGCTGCTTAAATATATAATTAGTTCTAATACACGTTTTATCATTGCAATAATTTTATTAAATAATTTAAATGAAAAACTCGCTGATTAAACAATGTTTAGACATTTTGAAAACCGAAGATGTAAGAAATGAAATAAAAGTCTTGTTTTCTCCCGTAACCGATTTAATCTTGTATGAAATATATCCATACATTTATGTCATTATTTTTTTGGTGTTTCTTATATTCGCCCTCATATTAGCCATTCTCTTTTTATTAATAACATTATTGCGTAATAAAAAAAATATTTACACTTTTACATAGTATTTTTTCTTAATTAAGTATATAATGGTGAATCATTCTAGAAAACGAAGCAGACGCAACGCAATGAATAAATCGCGCAAGCAAATGGGTGGAGATCTAGCCGGCAATCCGCCATCTGCGTGGGGTTGGACATTAGGCACTGTTGGCAACGGATGGCAGCAGTTTATGGATTCACTGACTTTGCAGCCCGGACAAGGCATTTCAGACGCTAACAATAATGATATTGTTCCCATAAAGAACTTGAAGGCACAATCGGGCATGAATTATAACGCATTCAACCCTAGAGCAAATATGAAAATGCGCGGTGGTAAACGTCGCCACAAAAGAGGAGGCAGTTTCGGCGCCGTTTTAAGTCAAGCTGCCGCACCCGTTGTCCTTTTAGCCGCGCAACAGTCGTATAAACCTCGCCGATCCGCATACAATAAGACGCGCAGATATCGGCGTTAGGGTTCTTTAAGTTGTTTTGGCAATAATATATATTCTCCCAAAACAACTTAAAGCCGCTGCAGCGACGTTTTTAGTGGGCTAAATATAATATTTAGCCCCAATGTCTTTAAATATGCCCTCATAAATTCTTCAGACACAATTGTTTTTAATTTAGAATAAAAATATAAAAATTTTAGAGCCCGTCCATAGCGAATCGCATTAATTGGCTTGGCTATGCAAAAACGGTCATTTAGGCCACTATATGCATGCTCATATGGAATAATAATGTTGTAATTATTTAGTTTGTTGAATACTTGTGGATTTAGTTTAGTATTAAGTATTTGGTCGGGGCGCGTTATAATAACATAATCATATTCATGTTTATATTTGGCAAATAGATTGACAACTCGTCGCTTTGAATGAAGCGCTAAAACCATATTGCGAACCAAATAACGGTACATTTCGGGGCTACTAACTGTGCCATTCCAGTTACCGAGTATAGAATAGTATTGTGCAATATTTAAACGTGGCTCTATTTCGGATTGCGACTCTACAATGCATTCTTTAGGATTCAAAATAGTATAAGCCGTGTTATCGTAATTATGTACCGTTTCGCTGCTCCAAGGATTTATATAGGGGTTTTCTAATGTATATGTATGAAGAAATACATCATAACTGTATTGGTGTTGTGTTAGTTGATCAAACAAATTTGTTTTCAAATTGTCATATATATTTCGCAAACTGCGTGTCAATCCAAAAAAAAGAACTGCAACTTTTTTACCCATATTTATATAGTTTATATATTATATTATATAAATAAACTATATAATATGTATTATTTATCTGTTTTAGCTCAAATTAAAAACGAAACAATGAATCTTAAATTATGGCTAGACCACCATATATGGCAAGGTGTTCAGCATTTCTATTTAATTGATAATGGGAGTACCGATACACCACTTACTATTTTAATGGATTATATTAAACGCGGCATTGTTAGTTACTTTTACCGACCCGAAAAGGCGTCCCAAGTCAAAAATTATCGCGAAATATTTGCTAAAAAAATTTGGCATAAAACACGCTGGTTAGCTGTAATTGATGCGGATGAATTTTTATACGGTGTGGATAAAAAATTGGTAACAAAAATACACAGTTTGGAGTATTATAATCTTATTTATTGCAATTGGTTTACATATGGCACTAGCGGATGTAAAGAACATCCCAAAGACATACGATTAGCTAATATTCATCGTCGCCCAGAAATTGATTCGTTAAATACTAAATATATTGTAAAAACCGATGCGATTCGCAACCCAAATCAATTATGGATACATTGGATATTTAAACCAAATACAGTTGAGCCTATTAAAAGGGGTAGAAAAATCCGAATTGCAAATCAATTAGTAAGAATTAATCATTATGTGTGCCAATCGGAAGAATTTTTCAAAAAAGTAAAGTCGGTGAGAGGCGATGCTACTAAACTAGAAACCAAATGGACCAAGGAGTTTTTTGATTTGCATAATGATACGGCCACATTTGTTGACGAAACGCTGAAAAATATTATATTAAATCCGCCGGCGAATTATTAAATGTTAGTATAATTACAAATAAATCCCAATATTTTTGTGCCGCATTATTTCATATATGAGCTTGGAACAACAAGTCCATCAATGGGTCACTATTGACAACCAAATAAAAGCATATGGCGATAAACTTAAGGAATTACGCGATAAAAAAAGTGATATTTCGGAACAAATTCATAGTCAATTGGAAGCAAACGGAAATATGGATGCAACCATAAAAATACCCGATGGGCGACTCAAATTTACGCAGATAAAGGAAACCCAAACACTCACTTTTACATATTTAGAAAAATGTTTATCTGAAATTATAAAAAACGAGGACCAAGTAAAGAAAATTGTGGAATATATTAAAAACAAACGCGAAGTCAAATATGTTTCGGAAATAAGGCGGATATACAATTAAATTATATTTTTGTATTTTATGATATCTGAAAACGAAAAAAACAATCTAAATCAACATCAACAAATATTTGGTGCAGACGATTTTGTGCTTACTAACAAAGTAAATGAAAATGGGAAAAATGAATTTGTAGGAGGCGGTTACAAAGTGGAATCCTTTTTTTTAAATAATGATGTTGCGCCAATGACCACGATAAATAATAGCGGCAATGAAACTCAACAACAAGGTGGAAAAAAAGTATCCAGTCCATTTGAAAATTTAGCCGTACCAGCCGGCTTATTCTTTATTAATCAAAGAACCACTAAAAGGAGCGATAGCGATAATGATAAAAAGAATAAAGACAATTTTAATCATTACAAGCCACACGAAACCGCATCGGATGATCTAATGGATAAATTATTTGGGCTGGTTGAAGTGGATAGAAAACGAAAACGCAAGACTAAAAAACATGTAGGCAAGGTACCTAACAAAAAAACTAGGGGAAAAAAATAGTTTGATCGTTTATATTTTATTATTTATATTATTTTTTATTATTCATATTATGTATAATGAGTTTAGCAGAATTATCTGATAATAGCTTAACCGATAAAAATACGAATCAGTCGTATTTAGATTTGTATCATAATTTACTTGTTAGTAAAAAAGAAACGGCGAAAAATATTTTAGAAGTCGGCATAGGCGATTTTGGGCCAAAAAATGGGGGCAGTATTAAATTATGGCGTGATTATTTCACGAATGCTACTATTCATGCCTTAGATATATTACCAATTGATAGGGTAATTGATGATTTGATAAATGATCCTAGAGTAGTTTTGTATTGTCAAACCAACGCATATGATGAAGAATACTTTAAAACAACCTTTTTGGAAAAAAACTTAAAATGCGATTTCATGTTAGACGATGGTCCTCATACTTTAGAGAGTATGGTGCAATTTATAAAACTGTATTCACAATTAATGACCGATGATGGCATATTGATTGTAGAAGATGTGCAATCGTGGGATTGGATAGCTGAACTAAGAAATGCTGTTCCCGACCATTTGAAAGCATATATCAAGGTGTATGATTTAAGACATATTAAAAACCGTTATGATGATATTGTCTTTACTATTGATAAGTATAATATTTAATTATTTTAAATATACAATAATTATATGGAAATAAATATAGTATATTATACTTATATAAATCCGAAAGCGAATTACAGAATAATAATAACTGAACAATTAAGAGATATAATAAATTCAAATATAGGCACGTGTGCAAAATTATATATAGTAATTTCTTGCGATCATCCACATTTATTAGACGAAGTAAATCAAATTGTTCATAATGCAATGTCAAATTCAAACTTGGATTATGTTTTGGAAATAGAGAATCAAAATATTTTTGAATATTTTGGCATAAAGAAAATATACGATTTGGCCATAAACGAACCAAATAAATACTATGTATATTTACATGGAAAAGGGATGTATAATCTCTGGGGGGACACAAAACCAAGAGTAACTAGTAATATTATTTTAACAAGAGGGACTATAAATCCGTGGAGTAAAATATTGAGTGTATTTAAAGAAAACCCGAATATTAATGTTATTTCCATGTTCCCTAATGATAGCGTTGGATGGTTTAATTTTTGGTGGGCATCGGGTAAATACTTGGCTACTTGTGAGCCTCCTAAATTATGTTTAGATGATTGCAATCGTTATTATTATGAAGCATGGCTAGGCAGTGGTCACAAAAATGTGGATAGTAAAAATTATAATATAATGGAAAATAATTTTCATTATTACACAGCCGAGGAGGCTTATAAAAAAATAATAGAAATGTGTAATAAATTTTAAATTATAATATATATTTCTATATTATGACTCTATGTCTTTTAGCTGTTTTTAAAAACGAAGGCCATATTTTAAAAGAATGGGTAGAACATTATATCAAAGAGGGTGTAGATAAGTTTTTTTTAATAAATAACAATAGTAGCGATAATTTTTATGAAGTATTATTGCCTTATATAAATATGGGTGTTGTAACATTGAATAATGACTCAAGAAACCATGTACAAACCGCCATCTATAATGACTATATTAATGTATGCAAGCAATATAATTGGGTTATTGTTTGTGATTTAGATGAGTTTATATATGCTAGAAACGGGTTTAATAGAATAAAAGATTATTTACATAGTTTGCCCGATAATGTATCTCAAGTTTGTGTTCCTTGGAAAATGTTTGGTTCCAATGGTTATGATAGTTATGACAAACCACAGCCAGAATTGGTGATTCCCTCTTTTACAAAGAGGTTGCATAACAATAGGTTGGTTAATAATAAATCAATAGTTAGAACTGAATTCTTAGAAAGGTTTGATATTCACGAACATGATGTAAATGGAGGTATTCAATACAATGAACCGCAGCATCGTGTTTTTATGCAAATAAATGAAGAAATTTTACAAAACTCTTATTTACATTTAAATCATTATGCTATTCAATCGTTTGAGTGGTTTATGAGAGTTAAAGCGACTAGAGGCGCTTGCGATGTTGCAGTAAATGTTAGAAATGAAGATTATTTTAGAGTGTATGATTGGAATCATATAGAAGATTTAGAACTCGCAAATAAAACTTATTAAATTATTTAAACACATATATATTATTTAACTAGTATAAATGTATTACATTCTTTACACCTCATCTGAAGACAATTACTTTTATTATGACCATAACAAACCGATAGAAACAACTAACAAACGAAAAATATTAAAAGATACCAAAGATACTATGTGTATCATATGTTGGGTTGAAACTGATATACAAACAATTTTGTTAAAACAAAATACCAATTATATTACGTTTTGCGAGTGTAATACATATTTACATGATGATTGTTTGACGAGATGGTATTGTAGGACTTTTTCTTGTCCTATTTGCCGCGCATATCTTATTTATGATCCCGATTTCACGCACCGAATAAGATTGCGGCGAAAAGTAGTTGGATTAGTTATTTACGGGTATAACATAGTTAAACAAATAACTAATATCATTAGCGTAATCTTGATTTGGAATATTACTCTAAATATATTATGTAATATTTATTTGATATTCTATCCTATAGATGTTAACAAATAATATTGGATTTACATCTTGGCTCGATTTACATCTTTGGTCGATTTACATCTTTGGTCGATTTACATCTTGGCTCGATTTACATCTTGGCTCGATTTACATCTTTGGTCGATTTACATCTTGGACCAAGAATTATGATTAAACGGTGAAACTATAATTTCCCCTAACTTGTCCTTCCAATATTCAACACGTTTTTCCATCGCAATATCCTTCGCTGTTTTTGGATATAATGGCTCAGTTGCCATTAGTTCTTCTTCTTCTTGATTTATTTTAGGTTTATATCCGAAACAATTGACGCCAAATCTTACTGCTGGGTTGGCAATATAACCTCCATTGACTCCGGGGCGCCCACAATCATTCTCGTGCCCCTTTATTTTCTGCAACTCATCATATGTCTTTTGCTGTGTAGGATATAACGCCATTTGATTGTCTGACCAGCCATAATTACACCATTCCCCGCCGCTATTATATGAATCTTCTACCTCTTTATAAGTGGCCAATCGGCCTCCATATGCGCTACATAACGCTTTGGCATCCGCATATACATAATTGTTGCCGGGTATGTTAAATACTTGTGGTCGCAATTTTAGTTCGGGGATAGGTTCGGTGCCCGTATTATCAACCTCAATGTCCAGCTCGGGCACGTCCCCCGTAAATAAGTTTTTCAATGTAGCAATAATATCGATGCTAAAAAAATATTGCAAGCCGTTGATTACAACCAATATAATAAAAAATATGATAACAATAATGGTTAAAATATTGGAGCTACTGCTACCGCTACCGCTACCGCTACCGCTACCGCTAGCACTAGATAAATCCGCATTATTGCCATTACTTCCAAATAATCCACTCAACCCATCTAACATGCCGCCACTGTTTTCGCTGCTTTGAGAGCTTCCACCTAAATTAACAAAAATTACTAAATACACAATAATCACGATAATTAATATGGTTATTACGAGCGGATTTGAAAATATTTGGTTTATGTAATTATAGGTATCATCTGCGACACTTCCTAAATTGGTACTAACTGTATTAATTGAATTGTCCATATATAATAATAAATATAAATATTCATATGCAAAATGTTAAATGTTAGTTAAATGTTCCGTTTTCTGTAAAAAAAACAATAGGCCTTTGGGCTAATAATTAGTTTGGCCATCGCGACTTCGGCAACACTGCTGTCGTTGAAATGGTACCATTTGCCGTTTGCGTTTTTTACAAATGATGTATAATGGCCGCCCATTACTGATCCAGAATGGTTACATACGCCATACAAATCGTAAACATACGTCTCTTTATTGTAGCCAACAACATACTTGGATAAGTCTAGATTTTCAAGTGGGAAATCAACCATGATTTGGTTTTTTCTATTCATATGATTAAATCGTTTAATATCAATGACGAGTATGGTAGGTAAGCTCCAAAATGTTATGCTTTTTTTTGCGGCTATCTTTTCGCCCGTTTTCTCGTAAGTAACCGCGTTATCCCCTTGTAGAATTTCACCCTCTACATATAATTCAAAACAATCTATTAAAGATGGCGATTTATTATTGGCTGGGATAGGTAAATTAATGATAAAATATGGCTCCGGAACCATACTAAGAACCTCGCCAGACGCCGCGTGTTCTAATTGGGAAATATGAATGCCATAAAACAAGTTCCATATTTCAGAATAGTCATTTTCGTACATTTGCTTAATTTTTTCAAAGCACTTTACGGCGGTTTTGTCTCTTTCATCTTTTACTTTTCCCGATATAGACATATTTACTTTGCGTGATAGCGCGGTATGGAAGCAATCAATGACAAATATTAAAAATTCGGGTAAATCGTTTTGATTAAACCCCGTAAACATATCTAAGCCCTTTATTTCTGCAAGTTTTTGAACCGTTTTCACAAATTTATTGGGAGCGATTACACAATTTTTAGTCCATAATAATTGACGCAACTCATCCCATTCTAACAAAAGAGCTGATTCATATTTGTTATTTAGTTTTGCTTGATATGTCTTGACATCTAAAAAGTCGCTTAATTCATAGGTATGCGACAATACTTGGATTGCGGAATTTAGAAAACATGTATTTCCCAAATTTGCCAGTCCCGAGAGACCCTTGTCATTATATTTTGTTGTATCCATTTAAATATAATTAGTTAGTTTATATTTAAACATATTTCATATAATATATATTATGAATCAGCAAACATCAAATTATTTAACAGTTGACCAGCAACGGCTTATTAATATGTATGTTGCTCAATATAATCATACTAACAACCATATTGAGCGATTAATGGATATGCTAGATGATATACGCAATAATATTCAGAGTGTTATAATAGGAAACAATTATTCACGCCCAAATAGGGCGAATCGTTTTAATCGCAATAACAGATATTCTACCAATTATTCTAGCAATTATTTAAACACTTATATAAATAGTTTGTTAAACGATAGAAATACCAATACAAATAATATTTTTCCTATAAACGAAACAGTATACACACGATTATTCAATCGTTATCCACAATCTCAAACTAACAATACCAGTTCAATTTATAACAATTTTTTAAACAGTGTTGTGGCGGTTCGTCCCACAAGGGAACAAATAGAGCGGGCGACACGTGTGGTGCGTTACGGGGATATACCCAACCCATTGTCTTTAACATGCCCAATATCATTGGATGCGTTTAACGAT
>Ga0114973_10003044_pt1 | contig 11951 bp, 12 predicted proteins | sample M_140807_MF_Meta_FD_87025 | JGI IMG/M metagenome (GOLD analysis project Ga0114973, IMG submission 87025) | Freshwater microbial communities from Lake Montjoie, Canada to study carbon cycling - M_140807_MF_MetaG | ecosystem: Environmental > Aquatic > Freshwater > Lake | place: Lake Montjoie... | reverse complement strand
TTTCCTATTTGTGTGTCAATGCCTTGATAATTAATATAACGGAAGCACATTCCAATGGGAAACTCCTGTGGAGAATCAGATCCATCAGTAGCTGACGCATTTATAATGATATTATTTTTATTCTTGTAACATTTTTGCCACTGCTGCAAAGTTTTCATCGGAGAAACTTATTATACCACCATATCATTTCTCTAAGTTTACTATCTGCTTCTCGTGTAGCAGAAAAATGAAAGATTTTTTTGCAGTATTTATTTTTATCCAAAATTAGTATTGGAATCTTATCAATATGAATACCCAAAACACAATTTGTAGGATTAATTACAGTTAGATTAGTTAAATTCAGTCGATTAAAATAAACATTCATAAATGATTGTTCATAATAATAAGTTCCAGTATGCGTTTTAATAATATCAAGAATATTTGAGAAGTGTTTTTTCATATCAGCAGTATTTATAAACGCAAATAATCCACAATTAAAAGGATAAATATTATTTTTAGCAAAAAAATCAAAATCTTCTTTACCATATGTCCCTAATGAAAAATACTTCGTATCGTGCATACGTATCGTGAAGTGTTCAACGCGAGCATATAATTTATGATCAGTAATTTTATTAAAAATACTATTTAAATGAATATCTACAAGTATATCTGAATCCACAAATAATACTTTTGAATATTTTGAAATATCGTAATCAAATATTCGAAGTTTCTTCATCGATGAATCCATTGCTCCCGTAGAATTCTCACATGGAACGATAATAATATTTTTAAACTCTTTTAGTTTATCTGTACATTCTTTTACCATACACTCATCGCATATAACCATAACATCTATAGAATTATGTTTTCGAAGCGATAATATCGATAGGTGTAAAAGACGTAAATATTTGGTATTAAATCCTATAGTGTAATACACTAATTCCATTATATACTTATTATATAATTATAGATTAATGAATATCTTAGATATCATAAGAAAAAAGACACAAAAACCTAAAAGTGTCCTTATAGTAATTGCAAAGTTTAATGAAGATATTACTTGGGTAAAACAGTTACGGTATAACTACAAAATTTATGATAAGAGCAAAGATATACCAAACGTTGGAAGAGAAGCTGAAACTTATTTGAGATATATTATTGAAAATTATAATAATTTACCTAATTACGTGGTTTTCTTACAGGGTACACCGTTTGATCATCTTAAAGAAGAAAATGTAGATTTTATCAATACCAGCATAGATTCATTAAATACTAGTGATCGCGTAGTAAACCTAAGGCTTCTAGAAGACGAACCACATAATTTATATACAAGAACTACTGAATCATTTACAGCATTATTTGATAGTCCTCTTCCCAATAAATTTAGTATTTCATATGGTGCTCAATATATTGTTCCAAAGTCATGTATCTTAAATAGAAAAAAGGAGTTTTATGAAGTCATTAGGAATGTGATGGTAAATGTAAACAATACAAAAGAATTAAGAACAAATTGCCTAGTATGTCCATGGACTATGGAACGAATGTGGCTTTATATTTTTGATAAAAATATCAAGGTAAAAGACGTTAAGTATTCTGACTTACTTTAAGGAAAATCGTCCATTTGTGAATTTTAGTGATTCATGCTGGTTTGCAACGACTTGACCTTTTGTAAATTTCCATACTACACCATTTATATCAGCCTTACCAAATTCATTAACTGCTTTTATAACGCCAGTCCAATTTTGCATATAATCATCTCCTATCATATCTCCACCATCGTTCAATAATGCCCAAAACGCATTAATATCAGCCTTTACAGGTTCATATTCATGTGCCGCATCAATATATATTAAATCTGCTTTAAGACCATAATAAGTTAATACTTCGGCTGCTTGAATACTTGAGATTGGAAATGGAGATACTATATCGTCATGTCCAAAATACTTAATGTTTTTTGTGAATGTATAAAATACACTTGGGTATCCATTTGATAAATTCAAAGATACTCCTCGCGTTGAATCATTAAGTCCCCATGTCCAAAATTCAGGAGCACCTAGCCAGGTATCTATTGCAAGAATACGTACATTTGTAAATCCCATTTTTTTAACCGTATTTGCAATTGTTATGCAGGACTTACCTTTCCACGAACCAACTTCAAAAATTATTAGAGGATCATTCTTATTTCGATTTTCAAGTGAACTACTTATAATTTTATCAAAGTTTCCATCCATCCATCCGTGTGTATCGGGAACATAGTTAGCAATATCCAACTTGTCAAATGCATTCTTACGTAAAATATCTAATAATTGACTCATTTAATCTAAAAACACAATTGATGTTCAGTATTGAAGCTCAATTGTGGGTTTAAAACCCTTAGAGTTTTTATTAAGATTCTTACCAATACGCCACCACCAGCAAGTGTGTGAACGTTTAGTTGGAGTACGCGAGGCCACCCATGCCGGACATGACGCGGAGGACGTTGTAGTTGAGCGCGTATACGCGTACCTGCGCCGTGCGGGCTCCCGTGACCGTGTTGAGTGAGACCGTGAGCTGTAGCGTGGCCTTGTCGATACGGGAGAAGTTGCAGCTGCCGCTGGGCTGGTGCTCCTCGGGGCGTAGCGCGAAGGAGTAGACGTTAATGCCCGTGGAAGGTGAGCGGCTGTGGTGCTGGTAAGGCTGGACCTTGTCGAAGTATGAGCCCTCGCGCTCCGTGAAGCGGTCCTGGCCGTTGAGCTGTAGCTTGGCTACCTCGACTGGGTTCTTGCCCTCGCAGCGTACACCGGAGTCTAGGATGACCTTCGCGAGTAGGTAGTTGACACCCGTCTCGAACTCCTGGATGCCTGAAATATCGTACGTCTCGGCACCAACGGCTGATGAGTTCTCCGTCGCACCCTGGCCCAGCACCGCCGTGGCGTTTGAGGCAGCTACACCTCCCGTCGCCACACCTGATGACTGTGAGAGGAGTGAGACAATCATGCCATCCGTTGAGAAGTCATCGGAGTAGTTGAAGGGCTGCGCACCGCCGATGGACGCTAGCCAGCTGGACGTTGAGCAGTCAACAAATGAGTCGCGCTGTACTACCCACTGGAGCTCCTTGACGGGGTGGTTAAAGTTGAGCTGGATCTTGTTGGATGAGCTCGTGATGGACTCAGCACCCGTGTACTGTACCTGCTCAATGAGGTACTCGTGGGACTGCTGGGCGAAGCGGCGGCGCTCCTCCGTGTCGAGGTATACGTAGTCGACGTAGAGAGAGGCGGCGGCTAGTGACTGCGCCGCGACGGCCGTGGGTAGGCCAGTATTGCTCTCGCCATACTGGCAGTTCTGCCACGTCTCGAAGTCTACATTGATACGGACCTCGTGGTACTGGAGAGCGATTAGGGGAATCGCTACACCAGGGTTGCGGCAGAACCAAAACTGTAGAGGAATGTAGAGCGTCTTGGCTGGCGTACCGGCGCGGGGTAAGCAGCTGATCGTGGTCTCGCCCGCTGAGCACGTGGAGTCTAGTGGTAGAGCACGCTGGCGCTTCATTAGGACTAGGTCGTGCGTGTTGCCAAGCATGCTGTCTAGTACAGCTACAGTTCCGGCATCCGTTGAGAGCTGCGTCCAAATCTGCATCCAGTCACCATACTGGCGGTCAATGCGCTGGCCGCCGATCTCGAGCTCAACCTGCTTGATTAGGCGGTGACCGATGTAGTTGAGCCAGCGGAAGCCCGTAGTAGAGGCAGGGCCGCCAGTCGTTAGGTTAATCTCAGGTAGTACAACCTGTACGTACGTCTTGTACATTAGATCGGCGTTACGGTTAATGACAGCCGTTACACGCTTGTTGAAGTCCGCCTGGCCGTTGAACGTTACCTCAATGGACTCTACGGCGAAGTTCGTGTGGCGCTTGTAGAGGATCTTCCAAAACGTAATCTGAGGATTGCCGGAGATGTAAATGTCCTGCGCACCGTAGCTTACAAGCTGCATAAGACCACCAGCCATTTTGTGTTTATGCTCTACTGCAAGAAAAAATATTTATAGGACAAATGGACGCTCTACTTTTGCCGACCGCGAGCCCCATTCTTAATACGTTCCTCCGCTCGATTGTACTCATTTTAGTCATGATTTTTGGGTTTAAAACTACACTTTACAGTGCATATTGGGGAGCAGTAGTTCATGATGCAATTTCATTAGTCCTTATTCGCAATCTTGTTTAGAATATCCGTAATTTGAGGATTGCCAAGAACAAGTTTTGAATATAGAATATCTTTATTATCGTATAACCACTTAATATCAATTTTTTCAACAGTATCCATACACATCTGCTCCCATAAATGTAAGGTGACTAATCGTTGAGGTATATCTATATCCGAATAAACAAAGATCTTCTTCCAATCATAATGTGTCGGTTGAAAGAAGTAGTCTGAATCTAAAACTTTAACAGGGGTTTCAATATTATTTTCACGATAGTGCTTATTATATAAAGTTGCTGGTAAAAATATCGATGATTCAGACCATCCATCGGTAACAAAATGTTCATAATAATTTTGAAACCACAAGTTCATAAAGGTTGAATTTGGGGCAGCTAGCATTACTGCATTGCAGATCATGTCCGGATACCTCTCCCAAGCAAACACGCATTCATTGTTCAATAAATCTGCATATGGTCTATATGAAATAGTATCAATATCAAAATATACTCCTCCGCGCTCAATTAGTTTAACCATACGTATAATATCTGCCTTATGTGCAGTCTGTACTATTGCTTTATTACCAATGGATATCGGTATATCAACCTTTTCAAGTGTAACTATAGGCTTTAAATGATCCCACCATTCTCCAAAAGGCTCATAATGATAATACATATAAATTGTATCCGGATTATTCACAATTTTTGCAGATAGTACAGCAACATAATGAACAAATAAGAAAGGGGTTTTCTGCTCTTGCAGTCCAAAACAAAAATGTATAATGTTTGGGATAGTCATTATCTAAAAAAGAACACACTATGAAAACTGTTTAGCTATCATAATGTGCCCCCTATAAGAATCGAACTTATGACCTTTCGCTTACAAGGCGAACGCAATACCACTATGCTAAAAGGGCTTATTTTTATATGTGTTAGTTGCCTGTAGATCCAAATCCACCACCACCGCGATTATCGGGAGGAGCAGGTAGATCCTCTGCAGAATCTACGAAAACAATATTATTAAACGGTAGCCAATTATGCTGAACAATTTGGAAAAGACGACGGCCCCGTGTAATATGATAGTTCTGAAGGGCTGTATCAAGGCAATCTACACGCGCAATAAGTTCACCACGATACCCAGCATCCGCAAGACCAATCTGATTGGACATACGTAGGGGTGTAAGACTCGTAGATGAACGCGCAAGAAGAAGATAAGGGGCTGGATGTCCCCGTGAATCAATGGCTGCTGCAATTACACCAGTCTTCATTTCAACACCAAGATGCGGTGGTAGATTACCGTTGGGATTTGAAAACTCCAGTGTAGTATTACGACACAGAAGATCTACTCCTGAATCAGTAGCGCGGCGATTCTGAACATGCTGACGCATATCATCGCGATGATTGGGATCAATTACATAGAGATAAAGACTCATTTGAATATATTATGCATCCTTTATGAAAGTCGTTATCGGTGTAAAAGAAACAATAACTAACAGCATTGCTGTAACCTGTGCAACTATATTATAGATCATTTCAGTAAATGGAACTCGACCAATAGCATACCCTGCAAACGCGGAAAGAGGATTAAAGTATCCTGACGTTATGTTATGAGCAATAGTTAGAACAGAAAAGTACACTAATCCCATTACTGTCGGATTGCCTTCAGTTAGAAGTTTTGCGTATAGAACCGTAACGGTTCCTACAAGTTCAATAAAGTACTTGTACATTACTTTTAATGCAGAATCTAAAAGTTACCAAACTCCGAACTGAGGATTGTAGTTAACAAACTTGTTTTCAATATTACTGTATCCAGGTTTCTGTATACACATCGTTGGTTGAATAACAAACCAATTATCTTTTTCCATTAATTTTAGCCAACAGCGATCAAGAGCATAAAGAGAATGTTTGGATTCATCATTCATGAAGTTTTTTAATCCTTCCTTAAATGTGTCAAGTAAAGTTTGATAATAATGATTGTTTACTAAGTATGCCGTTGCTGTAGATACATACTTAGCTTTATATGTTTGGCGATCATATTCAACACATGCACTACCTAAACACAACACATCATACGGATTTGAAACAAGTTTTTCATAAATAGGGTATCCTATATTGAACTGATTCCAAACCATATCATCTTCTACAATCAAAACATTCTTCCAGTTGTTTTGAATTGCCATTTCAACAACGGCAATATGACTCATTGATGCTCCAAACGCGCCATTTCGGTGCTTAATAGCATTAAATCTTACAATCTTTTCATGATGAAAAATAGATAACTGCTTTTCTATTTCCTCTCGCCTATCGGTTCGTTCTTCTAAATTTATATAAACTACTTTCTCAATTTCTTGGAACATTTACATCTATAACCGAAACACCATTAAAATAGTAATTCCCCGGAATAGATGGGTTATTAAACCATTTTGATGGCATATAAATAGGTCGGTTTGGATTCAAGTAAGCTCCCCACCAAGAAAAAGAAGAATTTGCACAAATGCAACCTTTACATTGGCTCATCAAATACAAACTATCAAGTTCCGACTCATCAATAATGGGAAATTTACTACCAAAAATTTTATTTGCGTATTCCTTATCGTTTGTAAACACAACAAAATCTTCGTTTTTACATAATTCTAAACATTTCTTGTAATAAGATGTTAAGTTAATGTTATGTATGTGTTTAGATGGTTCCAAATAATCTCCGCCACGAACATGAATAAAAAACTTTGATTTTATATCCGGATATTTACTTAGAATTCCAGTATCAAATACTAGTTTAGGAATAAAGATGTTACGAATTTCATCTGTGTACAAAAAATCTTGGAAGTATCCTTGAAATATAACTCTGTCATTTGGAGTTATGTCCAAAGTAAGATTCTCTTCAGAAATAAGCCTAACTGTCATACCACTTATCAACTTAGTACACCAGTTTTTAAAAATAGTTTCAAAATAGTTTGCATTTGAATGAACTGTTCCTGGGCTTTGAGTTGTAAAAAGTCTATCGGGCGTATTATTTCGCTTTGAAATATAGTCTAAGAACGCAAGTTGAAAAAGTTGGTTTCCCAACCCTCCCTGCAAATACACAGTCGCAAATCCACTTATCATATTAACTTAAATTCTGTTTAGTATGTTTAGATTACTCAAATACCATTCGAGGAACGATATGCATGGCCTCTAATTCCTGTGACCATAGTTTTACTGCATATGGAATAGTCTTCATCTCAAAGTTAGTGTTAACACCACAGCTTCCACAATGGTATACATTTTCATCAGGATTTACTACTGCCAAAGTTCCACAAGTCTTACAGAATCCAGTTCGGAAAGGATCAGAAACATCCATAAGTCGTTCCTTAGTAAATAGTGCAGCGCCGTGAGAGAGCATACAATCACGCTCCATCTCTCCGACACGAAGACCGCCATCACGTGACCGACCCTCACAAGGCTGACGAGTGAGAGACACAATAGGTCCACGAGCACGAGAATGCTTCTTATCAATAACCATGTGCTTCAGACGCTGGTAGAAAGCGGGACCCATAAAGATTTCCGCCTCCATCATTTCTCCAGTCTGACCATTGTACATGATTTCATTACCGTAGGGATGCATACCAAGATCAAGGAGATGTTCCTTGAGTGTGGCAATTTTTAGGTGGGAGTATGGAGTTCCGTCACCGAGTGTCCCACGATCTACACAAATCTTACCGTACATGGTTTCCATGAGCTGAGCAATAGTCATTCGTGAAGGTACCGCGTGCGGGTTCATGATAATATCGGGACGAATACCTGCAGCCGTAAAAGGCATATCTTCCTCATTGAGAATAATACCACACGTACCCTTCTGTCCGTGTCGCGAACTAACTTTATCTCCAATCTCGGGAACACGCTCTGAAACTACACGAACCTTGACGAATGGGTATCCATCAGAGTTTTTATCATTCCAAACACCATCAACACGACACGTTTCAGAATTACGGTGCATCGTCGATGAATCTCGGTACGCATAACCATTTGGATCGGATTTCAAACTTGTAACCTTACCAATAACAACATCATTCTCCTTAATGTATGAATTCATCGCAGGCACTCCATTATCCTGAATCGCATGGTAAGCTGAGGTCTTAAATCCACGAGTGTTTTCGCGACGAGGCTTGACAAACTTCTCTTCTTTACCCGAGGAAACATTACGATGCTCCTCATCTTTGTAGATTGTGTAATACAGAGTTCGGAATAGACCACGATTGACTGAAGCTTTATTCAGAATAACTGAATCCTCCTGATTATACCCGCCGTAAATTCCAATAGCTACAATAACATTATCACCACTTGGCATTTCGTGCGTGTTCAGAATATTCATCATACGGGTCTCAACAAATGGACGCATTGGAGTGCATAGAATATAGCCATTCTTATCTAGGCGCTTAGCATAGTTTCGGGCAAAGATACCCATAGCCTGCTTACCCATAGCTGATTGGTAGGTATTACGAGGAGACTGGTTATGATCACTGAATGGAATAGATGATGCCATATGACCAAGAATCAGAGTCGGATGAATCTCGCAATGAGTATGATTAGTGATTTCATTAGGAAACATCGCAACCTTAATATTTTCAGTCTCTGCCGGATCAATGTACTCAATACAAGTCTTTACCCAATCATTCCACTCTTGAGGATCTGAAGGAGGCGATAACATCTTACCATTTTCTACCCGAAACAGTGGACGAACAAACCGACCACCATCAGTTTCAACATTAATGATATCTTGCTGAATCTTCCATGAAACACCAGTATGTGGATGTAGACGAAACAAGATCTTTGCCTTCTTTAGATAATCATAAACTGCCTTCGGATTTGAAGTATATCCTACAATAACGCCATTTACAATTAGGGCAGTTCCCTTGTAGATGTTAAGATTATTGAGATCAGTAATCCATGTCATCTCGCACGGCAGATCATTGAGAACAGATAGTACGACTAGTGAAGAACTATGTTGAGTTACTGAAGTTAGCATTGACATACCCTTCACAATACCTACTGAATGACCCTCGGGAGTTTCTACTGGGCAGACATAGCCCCAAGATGTTCCATGTAGCTTGCGAGGAGCTAGGAGCTTACCTGATTTTTCAACCGGAGTCTGAATACGGCGAAGATGGCTTAGAGTAGCAGAGTATGATAGACGATTCAGAACCTGAGAAACACCTACCTTTGTAGCAGTAGAAGCCGTAGATGTAGTTCCAAGCCCCTGAACCGTGAAGTTACCTGTAGCTAGCGCCTGCTTCAACTTTCCCTCAATAGTCGAAACTTTTAGGATCTTGTAGAGGTTATTAATGTTCAAGACTTCTAGAGGACGAGGAACTTCGCGCTTCTTCCATGTATCGTTATTGACCTCATGCACAAACTTTGATCGAATATCCTTGCATACCTTCTGAAACAGTTGGCGGAAGAGATGAGTTAGAAGAGCACCAGTTGTAACTACGCGCTTATTAGGGTAAGCGTCTCGATCATCAATCTTCATAATCCCCTGCTCGGTAAGAATCAGCTTCCTGATAATCCAAGCAGTTAGAATCATCTTACGCGCCTCAAGCGTCTTTGGAGGCGCTTTCTCTCCACCAAACCTGACGTGTGGTAGATACTCGGTTTCCAAAAGAGAACGAACATATCCCTTCTTGTCTTCGGAGGTAGTACCGTACTGGAGGTGATGGGTGAGGTACTCAATAGCATCATCGCGAGTATAAATCTTAATATCCGAGCATTCCTTGAAAGAAGCCGCAAGCATATCAAGATTCTTCTCATCCGGATTCTCGCCCCAAATGAGTTCGGCAATTTCTTGATCAGATTCAAGACCGAATGCACGGAACAATACCATCAAAGGAATATCTTCACGGAAACGAGGAACGCATGCAGTTAGAGGATACCCAAAACCATTAAACTTAGAGCTAATTCGGATCTCAAGCTTCTTAGGAGGAGTAGTGAATGATTCGTGTAACGACTTCATTTCAGCAGAGAAACCAAACTTTGATGAAGTCTTCTTGTTATAGAAGATCATGATCTGATTATCAGCAACTTTCTCCTGACTGAGAATAGTACGCTCTGAACCATGGATTAGAAAGTAGCCAAACGGATCATAACTACACTCTCCGATCTCCTCTTTTGATAAAGGATAGTCCTTCATAATACATAGTGATGATCCAAGCATAACTGGAATCTTACCTAGCGAAACTCCCTCAAATACCTTTACTTCTTCATCAAATGTTCCATAGGTTGGTGCCTTGTATGACCTAGCAGTAAACCGAATATCACAGAACATTTGGGCAGAGTATGTAAAGTTACGGGTACGTGCATCTTGAGGAAACATAGGCTTGATACGCCCAGTAGCTTCCTGAATTCGTGGCTTGATGTAACTAATATTTTCAAATGAAAGACGGAACTCGTACTTATACTTCTTTGTTGACTCATCCTGTTCATGCCAAACTACAATTGGAGCAGTCGAGCATACAATGAGCGGGAGCTTGTTACGAATGAAGTCCTCAAAGGACTCAATTTGATGCTCTACCAGCTTATGAACACCATCGTTCTTAAAATAAGTCGAAATTGCGCTCCAGTCCATGGTACTTCTTGGAGTTAGCTTCTCCGTAAATCTATTTATTCGTTTTGTAATAATAGATGGATGCAACAAAATCTGTAGTTATTACGAAACTAGGAGGGGAACCAACTCCCGTTTCCACGGGAGGAAAGAAGGTTAAAACTATGAAGACCTTTCCCCGTGGCGTATTAAAGAAGACTCAGAAATCAGGTAGTAAACTACTAGTTATAAAACCAGTATCTGATCCAGCAAAACCTCCACCAACAAAGAAGAATATGCGCAAACATACTATACGATTGGTTACCGATAAAGGAGAAATCCATCGTCGAAAAACAATTAAGAATAAGATTTCCAAAATGTCAAATAAGGAAGTAGATCATCTTGTAGTAGAACACAAACTTCTAAAAAATCCAAAAACTCCAATGTTTCTAAAACGCGAAATGTTAAAAGGCGCTATGTTAGCTGGATTCATTTCAAGTTAATAAGTAACTGGAATGACGGCAGTATGGGGTCCAATGGGATGGATTACTCTTCATTCAATATCTGCAAATTATCCGGAAGTGGCCTCAAATGAAGACAGAAGTATCGTTAAAAGGTTCGTAGAACTTTTTACGGAAACGATATCATGCCCAAGCTGTAAGGGACATTTTTCAAACATGTACAAATCTTACACTATGCAAAACCCAAATTGGGCAGATAGTCGTAATAATCTTGTTCTGTTTACACTTCGAGCACATAATACAGTTAATAAACGTCTTGATAAGCCAAGACCGTCTACTGTATTTCAATGCCTCGCTACTCTTAGGGAAATTACTAAACTTAAAAGCGCTTCCGATTATCGAAATAGTTATCTTATATATTTAGGTAATAATTGGGTACGTGAAGGTGGTGGCGAAGGTATGATACAGATGGGTCATGTTCGTGAAATGCGTAAAATAAATGATCAGTACTGGAATCCTCGTGAAACTAATTTTTCTATATCTGTACCCGAAGCCGATATTCTTACTCCTATCGCAACAATTAACCGAATGATAAGTCCATTCACGAATACGGTATTATACTCACAACCAAATACTCCAATGCTAGGATTTAAGTTCAAAGGGGGCAAATTTTTGTTTGGGCGTTAGGCCAAGGAAGTGAAATACGCGGCTTCATTTCCCAATCATGACTTTTCATCCAAGGGTTACGAGTTTCGGTATGAAGTTAATCGGGATACTTTACAAGCTT
>Ga0114973_10003042_pt1 | contig 11956 bp, 9 predicted proteins | sample M_140807_MF_Meta_FD_87025 | JGI IMG/M metagenome (GOLD analysis project Ga0114973, IMG submission 87025) | Freshwater microbial communities from Lake Montjoie, Canada to study carbon cycling - M_140807_MF_MetaG | ecosystem: Environmental > Aquatic > Freshwater > Lake | place: Lake Montjoie... | reverse complement strand
GAACCGCCCGGATACTTTGGGTGCTGGAAGCTCTGATCAACGCTTGTAGAGCTGATTTGAAGCATGCACTTGCTGGGCACTCAATGAGTGCGAAAGCCAAGCAGAAATCTATGAAAACGCAACTTTCTCTAGATCTCAAGTTTTGAGCGTTGAAATCATTGGAGAAAAAATCAACTAAAAATCTATCCACTAATTAATTGAAATGTGTAGGTCACTAATGAATAGTTAAATGCCTTTACCAACAACTTACTTTCTGCGATCCAATAGGCGCTTGACCTTTGAACTTTGTGAGGTCAGGGTATAGGGGTCAAGCTCTCCTTTGTTGACTAAGGTAATGCCCACTTTGATTCCAAGAACTTCTTTCATTCGTCGCAACAGATCGTCTTTTAATAATATTTTGTCTGACTTTGGATCAGGTACTTCCACCCACACCTCCATATGATCAGACTGCGCCTCTCCGATGCGATCGACGAAGCAAAAGAACTCTCCATTGGTTCTTGAGTCTTCCACAACGACTGCACCAACGGCCTCAGGAAACACATTGACGCCACGTAGTTTGATCATGTTGTCGTTGCGACCGAAAATGCGAACCAAGCGTTTCATCGTATTGCCACATGGGCAAGTGTCCGTATGGAAAGCACTTATATCGTTGACATTGAAACGTATTTGAGGCGCGCCATATTTGTACAAAGTTGTGATGTAAACGGTTCCTTTTTCACCATCAGGAAGAATTTCGCCTGTTTCAGGATTGGCCATTTCAAGGACGAAAGCATCTTCCATCACATGCATACCCGTTTGATGTGAACACTCTGCGCCAAGCATTCCGCTTTCATGTGTGCCATACATATCGAAAGCTTTGGCACCCCACAGATCTTCTAGCTGCTCGCGATTTTCCATCCCCAGATGAGTGCCTAGGATTCGTATGCCCAGTGATTTGGGGTCAATACCCAACTCATCTCGAGCGACCAAAGCCATATGACGCAAATAGGCTGGAAATCCTAAAATAACTTTGATACCCCAGGCCTTGATAATTTCAATTTGTCGCCTTGTGGGTGTGTTGGCGCCGCTGCCAGTCATGACTGGAACAGAACCGGTGTAACGCCAAAGCGCCTCACGCGGCGCCATGCCTCCATTACCAAGCCCCAAAGAATACGTGACCAGCACCATGTCGCCAGGCTCGATACCATGCATCGCAAATCGGCGCCCGCCCAAAATGGCCATGGTCTCTCTGTCTTGCGGTGAGTAAAGCATCGGCCGAGGCAGACCCGTGGTTCCGCCACTAGTCTGCAATACAAGCGGCATTCGCTTGCCGTCTGCGGGTGATATTCCCATGAAGTCGCCAAATGGCGGATTCCTTTCGATACTCTTTCTGATGTCATGAACATCGTAAACTGGGATTTTCGTCAAGTCACTTAAACTGCGAACGTCTTCAGGCTCCATCCCATGCGCCCGCCAATGGAGTTTGAAAAATTCAATCTCCCAGCCTCGAGTCATAGTTTCTAAAAAACGCTTGTTTTGAAGCGCCCACAATTCATCACGAGACATCCGCGCGGTGGTGTGAAAATAAGTAGGTGGGGGCGGATAGTCCTTCCATAATTTTTCAAAATCCAAGGATTGAAAATACCAAGGAATGTAATCTGGATTACTAGGATTGTTCATAACAAATGGGCCAATCGGCCTCCGTCAACGTGATGAACTGCGCCAGTGATATAACCAGCCCAGGGTGAAGCCAAGAAAGCGACAAGTCCTGCAATCTCGTCTGTTTTTCCAACACGATTCATGGGAATCTGTTGCTTGATTTGAGCAAGAACCTCAGGATCAACTTGACCAGCTTTTCCTGAACCAAATACTGTGCCAAGTCGATTGGTATCAATCCTGCCAGGACAAATTGTGTTAACCGTAACACCTTGTGTAGCCACTTCAAGGGACAGCGTTTTGGAATATCCAATCACACCAGCCCAAGTGGCCACGGAGAGGCCAAATCGAGGCAGTGGTTGAATTGCAGATAAAGCTGTGACATTGATGATCCTGCCCCAATCCTTAGCGCGCATTGAGGGCAAAGCGCCACGCGAAAGTCTTACCACGCTCATTAGATTTTGTTCCACTGCCTTGTGCCACGCCTCGTCATCAAAACTGTCCAGCAAGCCCAATGGCGGCGCGCCATCGTTATTGATCAAAATGTCAATGCAGCCCATTTCAGACAAACTTGTTTTTATAATTTTTTCGCAATCTTGTGCTTTCCGAATATCGGCTGCAATTGGAAACGTTTGAGCACCCGTTTCTTTGTTGATTCGATCGCATGCTTCTTTGAGCGGCTCTTCTTTTCGAGCAACCATGGCCACTGAAGCGCCTTCCGATGCCAATAAGTGAGCAATGGCATAACCGATGCCCTGGCTAGCGCCTCCAACCAAGGCAAACTTGCCTTTTAAATTTAAATCCATTACCTCACCTCGGTAATTTCAAACAAACGCTCCGCGTTTCCATGGAAGACAGCGTTCAAAGTCTGCTCATCGTAGCCAATTTCTTTCCAATCACTGACCAAGCGTTCATAACGAAATAAAGGGTAGTCGGCTCCAAACATTACCTTGGATCGAAGTCTGGTGCGTATTTCCTTTTTGAAAGCATCGGTCAAATATTTGGGCGACCAACCATGCAACTCGCTCCAAACATTTGGTTTATGCAACATGATGGAGATCATTTCGTCTTGCCAAGGCCATGCTGGACGTCCTGCAATGATTTGAATATCGGGGTAGCGAACCGCAAGCAAATCTATATACCTTGGGTGACACATGTCCAGCAAAATTCCGTCTCCCCCAGGCAACCCAGCACCCGCTCCTGTGTGGCCTACTAAAACCAAAACTGGCCTTTTATAGGCTTTTGCAACTTCAAAGAAGGGGGCGTAAATGGGGTCACTTGCGACATAGCCCATGCCAGAGGCAGATATGCAAAAACTCACAAATCCATTTGACAATTTGATGCATCGCTCCAGTTCAGCGGCGCCTTTTTCTCCGGTTCTGGGGTTGATTTGAAGCCAGTTCCCGAAAATGCAATCGCTGTAATCAGATTGAACTTTCAATGCATATTCATGAAAGGGAATCAGGTCAACGATATCTAAGTTTTTTGTGAATCCAAAATCTAAAATAGTTGTTACATTTTGCGACCGAAGATAGCCTGCCATCTCTTCTTCAGTGTCATATTTTGGGGTTGAATTCCAAGTGTTTTTCTGTTGATCAAGTGCTGCTTGGGATCGAAGTACATAGCCTTTTTCTGTGCCCCAATGTGAGTGCAAATCAATTAATTTCACTTTTATTCCGCCTTGATGTCAGCAGCTTTAATGATGCTTCCCCAATTTGTAATTTCAGAGGATAAGAATTGATCAGCTTGGCCTATGCTGCCACCAACAAATGACACTCCCATGGCAGCCATTTGTTTGACCATTTCAGGGTCTGTGATTGCTTTGTTAATCGCAGAATTTAGTTTTTCTAGAATTTCAGCCGGCGTTTTTTTAGGGGCAAAAATCATGTACCAAGCACTGATTTCAAAGCCTGGCACACCAGCCTCTATCATTGTCGGAAGCTCTGGAGCGAGTGGCGAACGCTTGGGTCCGGTTGTGGCTAGAGCTTTAAGTTTACCTGAACGAACATGTGGCAATGAAGTTGTGATGGTGTCAAACATAATGGGTAAATGCCCTCCCAACACATCGGCCAATGCAGGAGCATTGCCTTTATAGGGAACGTGAACCAATTTCGTACCTGTGATATGTTTAAACATCTCCGCTGACAAATGAGCGCCTGCTCCAGCGCCTCCAGATGCATAAGAGTATTTGTCTGGATTGGCTTTTAATAATGTAATCAGCTCAGTCACTGTCTTTGGCGGGAAACTCGGTGGTGTGACTAGCATCAGAGGAATGTAGCCAACATAGGCTACAGGCGTTAAGTCTTTTTCTAAGTCGTATGGGAGAGATTTAACAAGGTATTTATTGGTAGCTAAAACTGAATATCCCATCAATAGGGTGTAACCATCTGGTGAAGACTTTGCGACAAAGTCAGTTCCCACCACGGCACTAGCTCCAGCCTTATTTTCTACCACAACAGGGGTACTGAATGTTACCGATAGCTTTTGAGCAATTGCTCGGGAGAGTATGTCAACCCCCCCGCCTGGCGGCACAGGCGCAATAATTTTGATTGATTTAGAAGGCCATGATTGAGAGAAGCCCGGCAATGTCAATCCTGACATTAAAAGAAAGAATCCAACCCGTAAAAAGAATTTTTTTTCCATTTCTGTTCCTTCTCAATATCTCAGACTAAAAACGACAAACACGTGTTTACCAATCGTATAGTGAATGTAGAAATAGAATAAACCGGGTTAACCACTATCTTTGGATGGTCTAGTTCAAGGCCTTCAATAAGCATTATTTTCCTAGCCTGCGGTCGCAATATTTTGGCAAAATTAACCAGCACAGCGCAAAAACTGACGCGTTTAAAAGCCCTACAGCGCATCGATTTACCCGCGCGAATACTTTGAGTGCTGAGAACCCAGATCAGCGCTTGCAGGGCTTGCAGGGCTTGCTATTCAATCTGTTCTGGTTATCCACAGCTCGTGTGAGATATCCACAAAAAATCACGAAAAATCAACATTTATAAAGATTTCGCACAACGGCTGTTGAAATCATTGAAGTTTTTTTCAGCGAAAAAGTTATCCACAGCCGATCCAATTCGAGCTGCTCTAGCTCGGTAACCCGCCACTTTGGACGGACTCAGGTTGCTCTGATAAATATGTGAAAACACAATGCAATTAACGCAAACACATGATTAAAGGAGAACTTGAATGGCACAGGCAAAAACACTGACAAAAGAAGAGATGACGCGTGTACTGGACTACATCAACACACGCCGCTTCGCGCAACGCAATAGAGCAATGATGTTGCTCACACACCTAGCTGGTTTAAGAATTGGCGAAGTCGCTTGCCTGCGCTGGAGCGATGTAATGAATTTGGACGGAACAGTAAAGGACGAGATCCGCTTGCTACCCGATATGACCAAGGGCCGATACTCTCGCACAGTTTTCGTCAACATCAAGCTTCGCGAGGTATTGCAATCCTACGCAGAGCAATCAAAGTGCGTGGACCGCAGCTACCCATTCTTTGCAAGCCAAAAAAGCATTAAGGCAGGGTTCAGTGCGAACAGTTTGGCACAAACGTTCGCGCTACTTTACGTAGGCGCTGGATTAGAAGGAGCCAGCAGCCACAGTGGACGTAGAACGTTCTTAACTAACTTAGCGAACAAAGGCACAGCTATTCACATTTTGAAAACGCTTGCTGGTCACCGCAGCATTCAAACAACTGCAACCTATCTTTACAGCAGCCCAAGTCAATTGAAAGCTGCTGTTGAATTGATATAAATAGGTTATTTAATTTAGAGGTCAGAGATTTAAACTTTTACAAAAGTACTGAAAGTTCTAATCTCCCTGCCTCCGTCAAGACACTTATATAGATCACTTACGAGGGCTTATTTATTCGGATCCGCGTCCTCTCGAAAACATTCATCTTCCGACAACATCAGTTGGTTGTGCCCGCAACCATTAGGTATCATCGGAAAGCAGTTTTCAGCTGGCATGACATGAACGTCAAGAAAGAAAGGGCCTTTTGACGAGAGGCACTCTTGAATTCCAGAATCAAGATCGGCCGGATGGTCGATGCGGCGTGCCGTCCATCCGCATGCCCTTGCCAGCATGACGAAGTCAGGTAAGGCAGCGTTCCAACTGTGACTGAGGCGATTGCCGTGGTTTAGTTGTTGCCACTGCCGAACCATTCCCATGTATCCGTTATTACACAGAACAACTTTAACTGGCGCAATGTGTTGAGTTGCAGTGGAAAGTTCTTGTATGTTCATCAAGATGGACGCATCGCCGCTTACGCAAATAACCAAGGCGTTTGGGTGTGCTACCTGTGCACCAATGGCTGCAGGCAGGCCATAGCCCATTGTGCCGGCCCCGCCCGAAGTCAGCCAAAGCCTAGGCTGTTCAAAGCGCAAGTACTGCGCTGCCCACATTTGATGTTGTCCCACATCGGTGCTGACTATGGCGTCGAGGCCTTCAAGGTGGGCCTGCAGCGTGGTCATTAGGTGCTGGGGCAAAATACTGTTTGGGCTTGGCTGAAATGCAAGGCTCTGCTTGGCTCGCCATCCCTGTATGCGTTTCCACCAACCATCAAGTCTTGAGGGTTGAGGATCTGGTTTAGGCAAACGCTTCAAGATCAAATGCAAAAGAGTCTCGCAGTCGCCATGAAGGGCCGCGTCAACCCGTACTAGTCGCCCTATGCTGGACAAATCAATATCAACATGTATACGCTGTGAGTGTGGACTAAATTCGTCAAGTTTACCCGTGACGCGGTCGTCAAAGCGCGCACCAACGCAGATGATCAGGTCGGCGTGGTACATGGCTTGATTGGCCTCTAATGTTCCATGCATGCCTAGCATGCCTAGAAATTGTGGATCAGATCCAGGATACGCACCTAGACCCATCAATGTCAATGTCGTTGGGAGGTTCAGTCGCCGCGCTAATTGGACAAAGAGCTCGCATGCGTGATCCCCCGAATTAATCAAGCCTCCCCCACCATACAAAACAGGGCGTCGCGCTTGGAGCAACAAATTCACAGCAACTTCTAGAGTCTGCACATTCGGGATCGGCATTGCCGCAAGCTTGGTTCTAGGCTGACCAGACAGTGAGGCACTTACGCGATGCATTTGTACATCCTTGGGCACATCGATGAGCACTGGTCCGGGACGACCTGACATGGCGCGCTCAACAGCCTCTCGCACAAGTGCAGGCAGCTCATCTCCGCGCAAGGCCTGTACATTCCATTTGGTAACAGTGAGAGACATCCCGATAGCGTCGCTCTCTTGAAAAGCTTGTGTACCAATCAGCGATGAGGCCACTTGCCCGCTAATGCAAAGAACAGGAATCGAGTCGCTCATGGCATCGAGCAACCCCGAAATCGTATTGGCAACCCCTGGACCAGATGTAACCACCACGACCCCAAGTTTGCCGGTACTGCGTGCGTAGCCTTCGGCTGCATGCACGGCACCTTGCTCGTGCCTAACCAGCACATGTCGCAATGCAGGTCGGCTGTACAGTGCGTCATAAATTGGTAGCGCTGCGCCGCCAGGATAACCAAATACTGTGTCGACTCCGCATGCGATCAAGGTATCAAGAATAGCCTCTGCACCGGACACTGTTTCTCCATGACCTGGACCGTTTTTTGAAACATAGCTTTCATGTAGGCAGTCCATTTGCATCAAGCCTTATTGGTTTGTATCAGTGCATCTACAGCCAGAGCGCCTTGGCCTTTAGCAAGAACGATAAATGGGTTAATGTCAATACTTTCCAGCTCATCTCCTTGCGCAGCAGCAAAGACAGACAGGCGCGTTAGAGCATCGACCAATGCCTCTTCATCGGCTGGCATTGCCCCGCGCGCACCTTTTAGCATGACATAGCCCTTGACCTCGCGAATCATGCGGCGCGCCTGTGCTGGACCGAAGGGGGCGCAGCGAAATGTCACATCCTTAAGAACTTCAACGAATACGCCACCCAAGCCAAACATAATGACAGGACCAAAGACGGGGTCGCGGATGACACCAAGTATGGTTTCAACGCCACCTTTGATCTGCTGCGCAATCAGCACACCGGTAAGTCGTGCCCCAGGTGCATGCTTCTTTGCACGTTGCATCAAGCTAATGTAGCCGCTGCGCGCTTCTTCCACTGAATTGACATTGAGCAGTACGCCGCCCATCTCTGATTTATGTAGGATATCGGATGAGACAATCTTCATGACGAGAGGGAAGCCGATTTTCGGCGCAGAATCGGCCGCCTCCTGAGCAGAAGTTACGAGTCTTTCAGCGGCGCACGGAATGCCTGCAGCAGTAAGAATTTTTTTGGCCTTGAACTCGTCAAACACCTCCCCGCGTTTTATACGAATGGCATTTGCCGGCAAAGCAGGTATCACATCAGCATCTTGCATATTGAACGATGCGCGAAATTTGACCAAAGCATAGATCGCCTTCAGCGCGCGACCAGGATCTTCGAACACCGCATAACCGATGCTTTCCAGGTGCTTGCGCGTCTCGGGGCTAGCCAGCGTTGACAGAACCAAAAAGCGATCTGAGTATTTTTGGGCAACGTCTTCGAAGTAAGGCAACAGTTTGTCGAACAACTCCTTGTTGCGCGCAATGTGCGTTATGAAGCAGACCGCTGATCCGTAGTCACCACCCGAGAGCATCTGTTCGAACATCGGCCCCATCAGGTGCGGATGCGTAATGACTTGCGCAGTCACATCCACTGGATTGCGTGCAGCTGAAAAGGGCAGTAGTTCTTTGATTGCAGCTTGGGAAGCGGCGGGCATCTCAGATACGTTTAATCCGATTTCCTCAGCTTGATCAGCCATCAGAATGCCCACGCCACCTGAGACCGTTATTAGCCCGACTTTGTCGTTATATGGCAGGCGCTTGAATGAACAGGCATAAGCCACATCCATCAGTTCATCGATTGAATATGCGCGATACACATTGTTTTGTCTCAAGATCGCGTCGAAAATTTCGTCCGAGCCAGCCAAGCTTGCTGTGTGCGAAGCTGCGGCCTTTGCGCCTGCTTGGGATCGACCTAGTTTGAGCACAATGACAGGCTTGTGCATGCGGCGAGCAGATTCGAAGGCTGCCAACAAGCGCGACGGGTTCAGCACACCCTCGATCACGACCACGATGACGTCTGTGTCTGCATCTTGAATGACGTAGGCCAGCGCCTCCGAGACGTCCAAGTCGCATTGGTTGCCCAGTGTAAGGCACATCGACAGACCCAGGTCGCGCTCTGCGGCCAACACGATCATGTGGATGCCAAATGCACCAGACTGACTCACCATGCCGATTGATCCAATTCGGGGAGGCTTATCGATGATGCCGCTGGTGAAGGTAGCGAGCAGACCTTCTCGGACATTGAAGGTACCCGCACAGTTGGGGCCCAATAGAGTGACGCCACCCTTGCGCGCTGTATCGACAATGCGCTGCTGCAACAAACGACCAGCCTCGTCGACTTCCGCAAAACCGGAAGAAAAAATCATCGCACCGCTCACGCGTTTGTCCACACAGGCTTGGACTGCTGCCAGCACATCTTGGGCCGGCACAGCAATCACTACCAGGTCAACTTCAGCCTGCACGGCTTGAAGTGATATGTAGGCCTTTAGATTTTGTATTACTTCGCGATTGGGATTGATCGGGTAAATTGGTTTTTTGTAGCCTGCTAGCTTAAGGTAGCGAATCGGCCGCCCTCCAATCTTATTCTCATCGCCAGAGGCACCTATGATCGCTATCGAGCGTGGGTTTAGGAAAACACGGGCGCGCTCGCCATGGCAGGATAAATTTGTCATATATTTTTCAGGGAAAATGCAGAACTTGCTTGGCCAGGATGTTGCGCTGAACTTCGGACGATCCGCCATAAATCGTACCGGACATCGACGCAAGAAAGGTAGAAGCAACCTGGATTTCGTGAACTGCTTGGTTCGAACTGCTTAGGCCTCCATAGGGCCCCGCGATCTCAACGGCTAGGGCTGCAATTCGCTTGTACATCTCGGTCTGATGCACTTTGAGCATGGCGCCTTCTAGGCCCAGCTCGCCGCCTTCGCGTACTTTCTCAAGGCCAGCTTCGTAAAGACTGTTGTGGTCCTCGAGATCGGCTGCCAATCGTGCGTAACGCTCCATGAACGCGGGCTCACCCCAGCACCCAACCACTTTGGCAATCTGTCTCAGCTTTGCCAGCGCGTTAAAAGATTGCGCCGCCGCGCCAAGGAATATGCGCTCGCCACCCATGAGCGCCTTGCTGATAGACCAACCCTTGTTGATCGCTCCGACGAGGGCATCGGCCGAGACGCGTACGTTGTCGAAAAAGACTTCGCAAAAATCCTCTTGCATTGACAAGGTACGGATAGGGCGAACGGTCACGCCGGGCGCGTCTAAGGGCACTACGAAGTAACTGATGCCGTCCTGCGGCTTGGTGCTGTCATTGTCGGTGCGCGCAAGCATGTGGCACCACTGAGCCTGGTTCGCGCGCGACGTCCAAATTTTCTGGCCTGTAAGGGTCCAGCCCTCGCCATTCCACACCGCCTTGGTGCGAAGGCTTGCGAGGTCAGAGCCCGAGTTGGGTTCGCTGTAACCCTGACACCAGACGTGCTCGCCGGAAAGTATTTTTGGTAAAAAATACTCGCGTTGTGTGAGACTGCCGAATTTAATCAGCAGCGGGCCAGTCATCATCACACCGTTGTCTGCATAACGCGAGCAGCCATGCACGTCGAACACCTCAGCCATGAGGATGCGCTTAGTCGTGTTGAGACCCATGCCGCCGTATTCACGCGGCCAGGCCGGTGCAACCCAACCTCGCTCGGCCAGCTTGGCGTACCAGCCACAGGTTATCGCGTGCGGCAGCTGGCCGATCTGGAACCGCAGCTCGGGCGGGTAGTTAACTTCGACGAACTCGCGCACCATCGTGCGAAACGCGTCATCGTCCATCGCGTTGTAGTCGGTGATCGTTTCAATCATGGCGGGCCATCTCGATCGAGGTGTAACGCTGCCAGTGAGCGACGGCCGAGCCCCAGTCGTTTTTCACGGCGAGGATTTTGCGGGCATACAGGCCGATGTCGCATTCGTCGGTCATGCCCATAGCGCCGTGAAATTGCACGGCTTCCTGCATCACGCTCATAGCTGCGTCCCCCGCGCGCATTTTGGCTCGCGATACAAGGGCGTGGCGCTTTGCTGTCGATGTCGACAAGTCGTCCAACGCCGTAGCCGCAGCTTGGATCACGGAGCGCGTAAGCTCGATCTGAATCTTAAGGTCAACCGCGCGATGTTGCAGAGCCTGAAAGCTCCCAATGACTTTGCCAAACTGTTGACGAACTTTCATGAAAGCCAGCGTGATGTCGAATGCAGTTTCCATGCTGCCCAGCAGGTAGGCTGCGTTGGCCAGCGCACACTCTTCGAAAGCGCCCTCGAGCGAGCCCGCGAGCGCTTCACCGGGGGCGCTGTCAAACACCAGGTCACCGGCAAAGCTGCCGTCATGCAAGCTGACTGGGTTGATCGTAACTCCGGGAGAATCGCGGCGAACCAATGCAAGTCCGTCGTTCGTCTCAACCACAAAGGCGTCAACGGCCAAAGCGCAAGACACAAGCCGCTTGCTGCCGTTGACTTTGCCATTGCGAAACTGCGTATGACTCTTGCCGGCCAAGTCGTGCGGGCGTTCCATCCAGGCAGGCACCACAATGCGCTCTCCCGCCATGACGCTGTCAAGCCAATCGCCTTGCAGCAACTGCGCGGCTGCAGCGACCGCGATGAAGGGCTCGGGGCTGAGCGAGGCACCAAGCTGCTGCGCCACAGCGCACAGTGCTTTTACATCGAAGCCTGAGCCTCCACGTTCCTCAGGTACGCGCAGGCCCGCCCAGCCCAAGCTGCACATCTGCTTCCACAGGGCGCGGTCAAAGCCCGGTTGAACAGAGCGCAGCGCGCGCGCGCGCGCGGCACCTGTATCGCGCGGCACCACCGAGGCGGCGCTATGGCCAATCAATTCAAGTCGCTCGCGCGCGTCTGCCAATGTTTCTGTGAAGTCCATTGCTTTAGCTACCTTTGAACGAAGGTGTTCGCTTCTCAAAAAACGCGGACTTGCCTTCTTCATGATCGGTGGAGCTGAACAGCATCGCTTGAATTTCCCGCTCGCGCAGCAGCACATCGTCAAGGCCAGAGGCCAGAACTGAGCGTGTCAGAGCGATCGGCAACGGGGCTTTAGCTGCCAATATGTTGGCCAATCGCATAGCTTCTTGTTGCGCTTGACCAGCGGGTACGATGGCGTCTATCACGCCCCAGTCCAGCGCCTGCTTTGCGCTGAAGACTTCGTTGTACAAAAGGATTTGGCGAGCCCGACCCGT
>Ga0114973_10003039_pt1 | contig 11958 bp, 10 predicted proteins | sample M_140807_MF_Meta_FD_87025 | JGI IMG/M metagenome (GOLD analysis project Ga0114973, IMG submission 87025) | Freshwater microbial communities from Lake Montjoie, Canada to study carbon cycling - M_140807_MF_MetaG | ecosystem: Environmental > Aquatic > Freshwater > Lake | place: Lake Montjoie... | reverse complement strand
TAGCTATTATAATACCGCATCGTAATCGTATTGAACATTTAAATAAATTCTTAAATCATATTAATAAATTAAAAAAAAAATCTAATCACTTTTTTGATATTTACGTAATTGACCAAAATAATGCTGATCGATTTAATCGAGGTATTTTATTAAATATTGGTTATTATATTGCAAAAAAAAATTTTAATTATGATAGGTATATATTTCACGATGTAGATTCATATCCATCTCAAGAACTTTTTGATTTATATTTTTCATTTATTGATAAAAATATTCATTATGCAAGCCCTTATTTAGGTTACAAATATACATTTGATAAATTTTTAGGAGGTGTTATTGGATTTAAAAGTATAGATTATGAAAAAATTAATGGTTATTCATCACTTTTTTTTGGATGGGGTGGGGAGGATGATTCATTTTATAATAGATGTGTATCAAATAATATAAAAATATATCGACCATCAGTAGGATCCTATACATTGCCAGATCATGATCCACCAAATGATAGTGAAAAAAATGATAAAAAACAGAAAAATATATTGGATGATATTAATAATTGGTTTAAGGATGGTATTAAACAATTAGATTCATATTATATAAATTATAAATATTTTGAATTAGAAAATTTCTTAAAAACTTATGAACATAATGAATCAAATTTTCAAAATAATGCAGAATTATTATATTTGTATAAAGGAAGTAAAAATAAAATTAATATTTATAAAATTGATTATTTAGCAATACATTCTCAAAAGGATATTTTATTACCTAAAAATTATGTTAATGAAAAAATAAATAAAAGAAAACAACAATTAAAATCTTATTTTCAACATCCAATAAAGTTAGTTTGTATTTCAGTAATTCAACCATTAATTTATTGGAATGAAATTAAAGAAAAAATAATTAATACATATACAGAACCCAAAAAATTTATTATTAAAATAGAGAGTAATAAAAGAATTGATAAAATTAAAAATTTATTAGAAGATGAATTTAAACCATATAAGAAATTATCAAAAATAGATTTAGAAAATACTCTAAAATTTATTTTTGATACTTATAATGAAATTATTTATATTAGAATAAGAAATAATAAAATAGAATGTTCATATCATATTTATAGTATGATTAATAAAATAGACTGGTATCAAAATTTAAAATATAATAATAAATCAATAGATAAAAGTATAATTGATGTTTTAGAAAATACTAAGGATTTTTATTATACAGCCAAAAATTTACATTATCAACCCGCAAATAATTGTTTACTTGGATTTGATTCATATAATTATTTTGATGCTATTCCAACTAGTTATATTAATGATTTTATAGAAATGATACAATATACTATTTATATATTCAAAAGTGTACCAGATTGTGACATATTGTTAAATCGAAAAGATTTTGCTTATTTAAGAAAAGATAATAAATATAGTTATACAGATCTATTAGATAAAAAAATAGAAAATCCATTAAAAAAATATTGGCCAATTGGGTGTCAATCAAAAAAGGATATAAATTTAGATATCCCTATACCTTCTTCAGATGAATGGAAATATTTAAAAACTTCAAAAAAATTTTTAACAAAATGGGAAGATAAAAAGAATGTAGCAGTTTTTAGAGGTTCTAGTACTGGTTGTGGATCTGACGAAAATACTAATATAAGAATTAAACTATGTAATTTTTGTTATAGTAAAGAAACATATGATGTTGCATTAAGTAAAATAATAGGAAGAATTAAAGCATATAAAGAAAATGTTTATATAATTGATATAAAAAAATATGAAAATTTAATTGGGTTATATTTAGATAATGAGGAACAATCTAAATATAAATATATATTTAACGTAGAAGGAAATGCACAAGCATATAGATTAGGAACAGAATTTAGAAAAAAATCGGTAATATTAAATATAAAATCAGAATATTATATGTGGTTTCAAAAATTATTAAAAAATAAAAAACATTTTATTGAAATTAATTCTAATTTTGATAATTTAGATATTAATAAAATTAAAAATCCTGAAAAAATTGCTAAAAATGGTTATGAATTTTCAAAGAAATATATTAATAAAAAAATGATAGCTAATTATTGGTATTATTATATGTTAAATATAAATAAATTATTTCATTAAAAATTTTACTTTATCTTTTTCCATACAAACATAGCGCGTGGTTTAGTATCATAAAAATATATTGTACCGTAATAAGTCATTATTTTATTTAAAGAAAACATTTTTTCCATTATAAATTTAGATCCAAAAAAGTATAATATAAAATATCCATTAATCTTTAATAAACTATGTGCTTTTATAATACTTGGTAAAAAAAAATAATTACACCATTCTTCTTCATTATTATATTTTATTAATGAATCTTCAAGAAAATTAGAATATTTTTCTAAATTAAAAAAAGGTGGAGAACTAAATACAATATCAAAATTATTTTGAGTAATTTTTGCTTCAAGAAAACCATTTTTATGAATTATAAAATTTTTTTGTTTATTTTTTGAAACAAATTTATTAATCATATTTTTATAACAATCATGTAATTCTAAATTAGGATCACATGAAACATATAAATCAATATTGTAAAAAATTGATCCTAATAATCTATCACCCCATCCTGCGGAAATATCAAGATAACGTCTTGGTTTAAAATAATTTAGAATAGTTAAAACAACAGAAATTTTAAAATTATTGCATAATTTGACATTTTTATAAATTATTTCACGCATTTCCTCAATACTTTTATTTTTAATAATTAGATTTTTATTTTTATTCCAATATTCTTTTGGTGACAAGTAATTTCCAAATGAACATTTTATCCGTACAGATTCAGAAAAATAATCTGTAATATTATTAATATGCTTAGTTTCTTCATACTTATCTTTAATTATAAAATATTTATTTTTATATTTTAGTATTTTAAATTTCTTTAATTCATTTGGAATATATCTATAAATTTTTGGAGTAAAATTTTTAATTTCTTCTTTAATATATTTTTTATTTAGTTTATAATTTAAATATGGATATTCTAAATTATCATAATTCATTAAATGAATTTAGAAAATAATCTAATAATGTATAATGGATAATAAAATTTATGAAAAATATAAAATAGAATTAGATGCTGTTAATAAATATATAAATAATAAATTTATTTACGATATATTTTATAATTATGGTTTTTCAATTGATAATAAAATAGTACCATTAGATAGTAACATAAATATATATGAAGCTTGTTTTATTTCACAACTTGTTAATATATATATTAATAAATATTTTAATAAAGAATTAAATATTTTAGAAATTGGATTAGCATATGGTACATCATCTTTAATAATAATTAATAAAATAATAAAACATAATGCAAATTATGATATAGTAGATCCAAATCAATCAAAACAATGGAAAAATATTGGTATTAAAAATATAGAAAACTACTTAAAATTTATGAATAAAAAATTAAAATATCAATTATATGAAGAAAGTTCAGTTACAGTTTTTAATAAATTGAATAAAAATTATGATATAGTATTTATTGATGGATCACATGATGGAAAAATCGTAATTCAAGATTTAATGAATAGTGATAAAGTACTAAAAGTTAATGGATTAATTATTATTGATGATGTTTTACATAGAGGAGTTAAAGATGCTATATTAGAATTTACGAATAAATTTCATAATTATAAAAGAATAAGTATTGACAACAATGATTTTATAATTGAAAATAATATTTATAATATAAAAGAAAAAAAATCATTTAATAATCCAAATTCAATGTATTGTTTTCAAAAAATACCAAAAAAAATAGCATTTTTATTTTTAACAATTGAAAATCCTAATTTTACACAAGTTTGGGATAAATATTTTGAAGGTAATCTAGACAAAATTAATATATACATTCATCCAAAATTTCCTGAAAAAATATCATGGCATCGTGAATGTATTATAGAAAATTTAAAAGAAACTAAATGGGGTTGTATTGTAAATGCTTATAAATCGTTATTTAAAGAGGCAATTAAAAATAAAGATAATTTTAAATTTATTACAGTTTCAGAATCATGTTTACCAATTAAACCATTTATGGAAATGTATAATGATTTAATAAAAGATGATAAATCATTAATAAAACTATTACCAATTAAAAATTATGATTGGAATGCTAGAATATCAAATGAAATTATTAATAATATAGGGAAAAAAAATATAATAAAACATTATGCACGAATGTGTTTATCAAGACATCATATTAAAAAAATTTTATATAATGAAAAAAAATTAAATTTTTTTATAAAAATGCATGTTGGTGATGAATTTTTTTTATCATCAATTACACCATTACATAATTTTACAAATTTTGCAGTTACATTTGATGATTGGGACTATGTTGAAAAAGAGAAAAAAAAAATAAAAAATATGAAAGATTATTATGAAAATAAAGAATTACAAGAAAAATATAATGATATAGCTAAAAATCCTAAAAATATAATTATAGTTTCAAAAGAAGATTTACAAAATATGAAAGCAACTAAATCATATTTTTACAGGAAATTTGATAAAAATTCTGATATTGAAAAATATATATATCAATTTTTTGTATAATAATTAAATTAAAAAATATAATTTATTATAATGGAAAATATATTTAATTTAAAAAATAATTATACAAAAAATGATTTAACTAATAAATTTAATGAAAAAATAAAAGAAATAAATAATTTAAATATATCTTTACTTGATAAAAATTTATTAATTGAACAATATGATAAAGAATATAAAAAACTATTTAATAAATTTGTAATTAATGATATTTTTTATACATTTAGAAATTTAGAAATTCCTCAAATAATGCCTGAAAATTATTTACAATTTCACACATTTCAAAATCCTAATAATCAATTATATTCTAATTATAGTTCTTTTTCATCACAAACTGACTCAAATGGTAATAAAACTATTAATCAATATAATAAAACAAATAATAATGGTATTATCAATGAAGTATGTAATAGATATTTAATTGATAAAAATGGAAATAAAATTAATTAATTCTTTTTTTTTGCTAAATCTTCTTTATTAACTACTGGATACAAATATTTTTCAGCTAATTCTTCACCTAATGACATTTCAGCAGCAGCCATAGATTTTTCACCATTATTAACTTTTTCTAAAGTTTCAATCATTTTATAAAGAAAATTGTTATCTTGATTTTCTTCTCTACATAATCTTTTTACCAAAGAAGGATATGTATCATAAAAATCAGTCATATTATTAATAATATAACTTTCAAGTTCAAAAGAATCTTTAATACCTTCTTTTCTTAACTCATATAATTTATCAACAAGTATTTTAATTTTAGGGCGAATTTCTGGGTCCATTAATAGATTAATTAATAAATCTTTAATTAAAAATTTATTATTTAAATTTCTTTATCATTATTTTTTTTAATAACAGATTCACGATTCTTAGTTCTTTTTAGATTTACTTTTTCTACTGTTGGTCTTGTTTTCATCATTTGTTCAACCATATCAAAAGTTTTCTTTTCATCTTTTGTAAATTCAAAAATAGTTTTTTGAATATCTTCTTTTTTTAATGGTTTTTGACTTTTTGTTACACTTTTTCTTATTTTACCATCAGATATTGCAATAACTTTTTCTTCCATTTTATCTAATTCATCTAAAACTATTTTTTCATATTGTTCTTTTTGTCCATTTAATGTTTTGATTTCTTCTCTAAGTTTTTTTGTTTCTTCATTAATTTTTCTTATTTTATCATCGATTGTTACCCAATTTTTGATGGCACTAACAAATTTATTAGATACTTCTTTTTTATCTTCTGAATTATCTTCCGACATATAATACTTATAAAGAAATTAATTATTTAAACTAAGATTTTTTTGCGTTTTTTGCTAAAAATAACCTATTATACTAAGCTCCTATGTGAGGGGCTCCAGTGTACATGACATCGGGAAGATCATTACCCCAATAGATTTTGGTATTACCAGAGATAGCCTTCATCTTTTCAACTTCGGTATAACCAGGAATTGTATACATTGACATTAAAGCTTCGGCTTCCAAAAGAATTTTTTGAGCATTAGCTTGTGCAGTCTCAATAAGCATTGCATTCTCGATTGTCTTTTTCTTTTTCTCAGCTTCCATGTTCATAACCATAATTTCATTAGTTTTCATAGCAGTTTCCATTTTAATTGCTTGATCTTGCTGTGCTACATACATTTCCTTTTCTTTTAGGATTCGTGTTCTTTTCAACTCTTCCTCAGCAAGAATTTTATTATTCTTTTCTTCAGCAAGCTTTAATCTTTTTTCTTTTATTTCTTTTGGTACCTCTATACCACTAATCCGAACATAATGAATAGTGATACCAGTCTTCAGATCATCATTAAGCTTCTGAATATGATTCTTCAGAATATCGTCGAGTTGACCAAAGTCTGTAATTTGAAATTGATCAACAGTTCGTGACGCTGCCATTTCACGAAGATACTGTGCCATTGGATCAACAACTAGTTTTTGATCATATTGGGTTGAAGTGTACTCCTTGGACACTTGAACCAAAAAGTTTGGATTTATTGAATTAGAAATTTCAACATCACTGACAACCATTTCAATGCCCTCTGATGAAATAAGCTTGATGTTCTTTCGATGATCCGAATCTGGAACAAACTTGACCACATCAATTTGGCCAAGAATACAGTTATAAAACGTCGCGTGCTTAATTGTGTCATTTTGAATTTGGCCTAGAAAGGAGTAAATACCTAAATGGCCTGAAGGAATAGTAACAAAACACCCTGTGGATATGTTAATTATTGCAAAAATAATAATATATATGAATTTCATATTAAATATTTAATTGAAATCCAATAATTTTCAATTTTTTTATTAAATAACGTTAGTATTACTTGTACATCGCTACAATTTTTTTTTATAAATCATAAAATAATTTATAAAAATATTGGATTTTATGAATGGTTGCTTTAAAAATTAGCATAATGGTTTAAGATTAAAGTCAGGTTCATATGTAGAATTTCCCCATGGTGATACAACAAATTTTGGATTAGGAATAGTACCACGAATATCATAAGAAGCATTCTTAAGAGATTGACCAACAGTATTAATACCAATAATATATCTTTCAGTGTTAATTAATTTATCATCATTTAATTGATATTTAGCTAGAGAGAAATCAGTTTCAAACCATTCATCATTAATTTCATGTGGTAAAAAATCTTTGGCATTATAGTTATCCATATTTTGTTTTTTGAAATTAATAGAATCAGTACTAGTACCAGAAGGAATTGGTGGAGCAAATGCATCTGTTAATACTGATCCTGCATTATTAAAAATTGAATCATCATTAGGTTCAAAATTAAAAATTGATGAACCTTGCATTGATGGTGCAACATATTCTTGACTATTTGGTAAACCATATTCTTGAGTTGGTACAACATATTCTTGACTATGTGGTGCAAGATGTTCTTGATTTGGTATAATATATTCTTGACTATTTGGTGCAAGATATTCTTGACTATTTGGTAAAACATATTCTTGACTTGGTAAAACATATTCTTGACTATCAGTTGGCATATTATTGTTAACTTCTTGACTATTAACATCTTCAAATGGCTCTCTTGGATAAACAGATTTTAAATTATCTAAAGATCTAAATCCTTCACCACGATTTAAAAGTAAATAAATTCCTAATCCAATAAGAATTAATAATAAGAATGAAGAAACTTTATTATCACTTTGCATTTATATAATAAATATTAGAAAAAAATTTAAAGTTTTTATTTATAACAAAAACCATATTTTTATCTAAATTCATCATAATTTATTAAAAATTATATAAATAATATAAACCTAAACATATCATGAAAAGTTAGGAGGAAAGTTAAATAAATTAACACATTGTACAGGTTGGTGATAATTATCTAATTGATGTAAATTAACATACATATCATTTATATAATCAAAATTAGTTGTTTTTAATTTAGGTATTGTTTTTAAATTAAAATTATTATGTTTATGAAAAATATTAGTAATTTTAAAATTAAAGTATTTAGTTAAAATATAAGTAATATCACTCATGTGATTAGCACCTGTATAGATAATTCCATTTTTTATATAATCTTTTGTTATAAATCTTCTTATAAAATATAAATCTGCTAAAACTACACCAATACCACCAGTAGCCCGTCTGTTTTTAATCATTTTTAAATAAATATCTGTTTGAATTTTGAGTACAATTTCATCTTTAGTTAAAATATTTTTTAATATTTTCATATTTTTATTAATATATTCATTAATTTTTATAGTATTATTAATAGCAAATTTAATGTTATCAAAAATTAAACTTTTCAAAAGCTTATTCATTATTTTTTTAATTTTTAAATTTGTATATTCATTTTTAATTTTATTTATATAATGATTTTCATTACTATTCAAATAATTGATTAATAATTTTAAGTTATTAATTAATTTATTATTCATTTGTAATATGTTATCCATTGCATACAGATCCTGTGGTAATTCAAAATTGGAATAACTATAGTTAGACAGTTCCTCCATTATATTTATCGATAATCTAATATCAAAATAATGAAATCTAAAATTAGAAAATTTTTTATTAGATACTATTTGATTATTTTTTATTACAATTTTCGAATTAAATAATTTTATTACTTGTGTAAGATAAATATTCTTATAGACATTATTTTTTTCAGGATCAAGATTATTATCTTCTATAAAAAAATCAAATTCTCTATCTTTTTCAGTTTTAATAAATTTTAATAGTAATTTATCAATGTCAATGGAATCATATTCATCGTTAATTGGACATTCTTGTTGCCATGGGCTCTTAATATGAAAATCTCCAAAAATATATAGGATTTTATTACCATCTGTTAGACGTATAACATTATTAGGTCCATTAATCAAGTATTTAGATGTTAAATTTTCCATTATAAATATACTATAAAATATTTAAATTAATTCTTTTAATCCATCAAGTAAATTCACTTTAATTGACCAACCTAAATTTTTAATTTTTTCATTACTAATATAATATCGTTGATCATTAAATGGTCTATCTTCAATATATTCAATCCAACTATCATAATCTTCAGTATTCTTTATCATTTTAATTAATATTTTGGCAATTTCCATAACAGAATATTCCATTCCGTAATCACATCCAATATTATAAATTTCTCCAATGTTACCTTTCTCTAAAATTGTTTCAAAAGCAGTTGCAGTATCATATGCATGTAAGAAAGCTCTAACTGATGTACCTTGACCTTGAATTGTAATTTTTTTATTTTCATTTAATAATTTAATAAATCTTGGGATTATTTTTTCAGGATATTGATTTAATCCAAATACATTATTACCGCGTGTAATTATTATAGGCATTTTATAAGAATGCAAATATGATTGAGCAATTAATTCAGCACCTGCTTTTGTTGCAGCATAGGGATTAGTTGGACATAAAATAGAATGTTCTGTTTTATGTGATTCTTCAATACTATTCATAGATTCACCATAAACTTCATCAGTTGAAACATGAATAAATTTTGTGATATTTCCATATTTTCGAGTTACTTCAAGAAGGGTATGAGTACCAAAAACATTATCATGAGTAAATTGTAATGAATCTTCAAATGAATTTTGAACATGAGATTGAGCAGCAAAATGAATAATATAATTAATTTTATTATCTTTAATTATTTTTTTAACTAAATCATAGTCTGTTAAATTTCCTTTTACTAATTTATATTTTTCATCATTACGAATTTCTTCTTTTATATTATTTTCCTCTGCGCAATAATACATTGCATCTAAATTAACTAATAGATTTACTTTATTTCTTTGAAAATAATAATTGATAAAATTACTGCCAATGAATCCACAACCACCAGTTACTAGTAAATTAATTTTATCAATTGTGCTATTTTTTTTATAATCATGTAGTACTTTTACTATTCCATCTTTTATATTATTAACTTCTGGAAATAATTTTTCTAATCTATTAGTGTTTAATAAATTATTGGATCTATCGGCTGCTAATATTTTTCGTTGCTCTTCTTGAGAGAAATTTTTCCATGTAAAAAAGGGGTCAACTATTTCTCGATAAAGCTCTAATATTTCATTATGTGATATAGTCCCAGGATTTGTTAAATTAATAGTTCCTTTAATATTTTGTTCCATCATTTTAATAACTAACGGTAATAATTCTGGTAATATTGTCATTGAATTAGGAACCGAACATACTTTAGCATAATTAGTAATTTTAGTAATAAAATTTCTTGAATTTTCAGCACCTGTTATAGGCATTCTAATTCTTAAATTTAATACTGAATCTTCATACATATGCATTAGTTTATCAGTAAAACCTTTTACAATTGAATAAGAAGATCCAAAAAAGTTAGGTAATGATTCTTCAGTAAATCCATCAGGATGTTCATCATCATATTTAAAAATACACCCTGTGCCAAGATAAGTTAAATGAATATTTCTTTCAGAACATATTTTTGCTAAAACTAATGGAGAATATAAATTATCTCTAATATTTTCTAATAGTTTACCTTCTTTTTCAAGATAATCTATTGTTGGATAAACTTTACCATCTATTACACCATGTGTTCTTCCAATAAATGATACAACGTGTGTAGGATTAATATTACTGATTTCGTTAATTAATTCATCAATATTATCAACTCTTGAACTACCACAAACTACATCAATATTATTAGATAATAATAACTCTAAGAACTGATTCCCAATCCATCCATTTGAGCCATATAATAAAACTTTCATTATAAATATAAAGATTTATAATTATGATTAAACGAAAAATTGATATTTATTATATTTTATACAACATGATAATTAATGGATATATTAAATAAAATAAATAATGGTTGGATACCATTTTTTGAAAAAAATAATACAGAGTTAACTACTATATTAAATAGTATTAATTTTGATTCAGATACAATTTATCCAAATAAAAATGATGTTTTCAGATCACTATTTTATTTTCCTCCAAATGAAATTAAATTAGTTATACTTGGTCAGGATCCATATATATCATCTGAAAATGGTATTCCTCAAGCATGTGGTTTATCATTTAGTGTTCCAAAAAATCATAAAAAAATCCCTCCTTCATTACAAAATATTTTTAAAGAAATCAAAAATTCATATCCTGATTATCAAATCCCAGTTAATGGATGTTTAAAAAGATGGGCAAAAAAAGAAAAAATACTTTTATTAAACTCGGCATTAACTGTCATTGAAGGCAAGTCAAATTCACATGCTAAATTATGGTCAAGTTTTACTGATAATTTAATTAGATTTATTTCAGAAAATAATAATGATACTATTTTCTTATTAATGGGCAATTTTGCAATTAATAAAGAAATGTTAATTGATAATAAGCATAAAATATTTAAAATAGTGCATCCTTCACCATTAAGCGCACACCGTGGATTCTTTGGATCCAATATTTTTAAGGAAATAAATAATTATCTAGAAACAAAAGAAATACAAGTAATTAATTGGTAAAAATATTTTCTAATAATATTTATATGTCGATTTTAGATAATAAATATATAATAATATCTATTATTATTGTCTTTTTAGTTTTATTATACAAAATGAGAGAAAAATTTGGTGTAGTAGGAACTGCAACAAGAGTTACTAGAGCTGAACAAACAAATAATTCTGAATCAAAATCTTCTTGTTTTGCAGGATCTCAATTGGTTTTATTAAAAAATGGTAAATATATACCAATATCAGAAGTTATGATTGGAGATTATATTCTTACAGCAAATAAAAATAGAGAATTATCATTTTCACCGGTTAGATTTTTACCCCATAAAAAAAATAATACATATACAACATTTATTGAAATTAAATCTAATAAAAATAAAATT
>Ga0114973_10003038_pt1 | contig 11958 bp, 7 predicted proteins | sample M_140807_MF_Meta_FD_87025 | JGI IMG/M metagenome (GOLD analysis project Ga0114973, IMG submission 87025) | Freshwater microbial communities from Lake Montjoie, Canada to study carbon cycling - M_140807_MF_MetaG | ecosystem: Environmental > Aquatic > Freshwater > Lake | place: Lake Montjoie... | reverse complement strand
TATTGTTTCCAGTCAAGGTAAGATTGCCTTGGCCTAATTTTGTGACCGAACCACTCCCAGAAATATTTCCAGCAAATTGGCCAGTATCAGATTGGTCAAATATTAAAGCAGCATTATTAACAATATTTCCAAATAACGACTGCGTGTTTCCAACAATAGTTCCATTAGCAATCTGCGTACCATTACTATAACTATTAACTCCGGATAAAGTCAGAACTCCTAGGCCATCCTTACCAACATAACCAGTACCAGAAATATTTCCAGCAAAGGTGCCTGCATTCGATTGATTAAAGATTAAATTACCATTATTAACAACATTACCCAGCAGGGACTGGGTATTTCCAATCAAAGTCCCCTCAGAAATTGTTATGCCACCTGTAAAGGTGTTACTACCAGTCAAAGTTAAAGAACCAGAGCCTGACTTGGTTAGTTTGCCATTACCAGTTATATTTCCCGAGTAAGTAGTTGGAGTTACGAAGGTTTGACTAATCAACAAATCACTGTTTACACCACTACGAAACGCAATATTCCCTGAGCCTGTTAAGCTGCCATTAATCGTCAAATTATTTGTGGTGATTGTAGTACCCGAACCCAAACTGACTCCACCACCAGTAGAGCTGAGAGTTAGATTACCAGTCAAATTGAGATTACTATTCACATTTAATAATCCACTAGCAATTAAAGTTACTGTATTAGTGGATGCACTTGTTAAATCAGCATTAACATTGATATTCCCACCACTCGATGAAGAGAGGATGTAGTTCGTTTCGGCCAGACTACTTAATAATGTAGTCGATGATATATAAGTCGTCGTTGCAGTATTAGACTGCGAAAGGGATTGAATCACAGTATCTACTGGATCAATCAACCAGTTTCCTGTCTTACCTAAGGGTGATTTGGTACTAACCCGAATTCCGTTAATATCCAAAAGACGGCCTGAAGTCTCAATGAAGCCGCCATTACCTCCTAACAGGCCACCATTAGCTGATAAATTTCCCCCGACTTGCGTAACTGAGCGTGGATTGAATATATCCGACCAAGCCACAATAGATCCACCGTAACCCTTGGTAATTGCAGAAGCATTTAACATAGCCCCTGATGCAATGGTATTTGTAACTGCCGGAATGTATTGATTGGCAGCACCCTGCCATTAACCACCAATCTGAATAATTCCTCCGCCCAAATCTCCAGAAACGTCAAGTGCTGCCGAAGAAGTCAAACTCAAATGCTGACCCATTACATCAATTGCACCACCCTTCTCTTGCGCATTTTTACCACTTGCATCTAAGCTTCCCGAAACAGTTACACTGCCATTTGTTCCACCGTCTAATACAATCGAACCGTTAACTAATGAAGCCGAAGCCGCGCTAATCAATCCTGAAGTGTTAATTACCTGACCAATTAACTGAGAGGCACTTCTGGCCGTTAACAAAACCTGTCCACCATCAGCGCGCAGTGTGCCAGTATTATCTACAATGGCTCGACCATCCGTCGGAATCATCTCAAGAGGCTCAGTAACCGCAAAAGATATCAATCGATCACCACTCAAATCAATGGCAAAAGCTTTCGAACCAGCTAAAACAACTTGACCTAAATTAGCCTGTATATAGCCATCGTTCCTGACGGCTTCTCCGGACAATATGGCATATCCACCATCCTTGACGATGATTTTTCCTTGGTTGCTAATCAGCGATCCAGAATTTAGGTTAGGACTAAAACGGTAATCTCCCGCTAGAAATTTTTCATTCGCCAAAGACTGAGTAGATCCTAAAAAACTTCCAACAGAAACTTGTCCCGTTTTGCCAATCAAAATTCCATTGGAGTTGAGGAGCCAAACATGGCCATTAGCTAGTAATGAACCATTAATCACACTGGCCTCTTTACCAGTAACTCTATTTAAGGTGATCGCTGAAGAGTTCGGCTGAACAAAAACTACCCGCTTATCTGCCCCAATTGAAAAAGATCGCCAATCAATAATCGCTTTTGGACTGGTTTGATTAATTGTGGTTTGATTAGCCTGCTGAGAAATACTCGCACTTCCTGCAGAAACTTGACCATTACTTGGCGCTTGCGCAAATCCTAGAACGCTTTGTACGAGTCCAAATGAAATAATTCCTAAGTAAAAAAAATTCTTACTTACTAAATGAATAATTAACAACTTCGGAATAACCATTTTTATGATATTTCACTAAAAATTAAACACTCAAGATAATTCTTTGAAGATCAATAAAAAACTATTTATCGATTCATATTTCCGCAAACCTCATTTAAAGGCCGGCATACTTTTGGAGTCAAACTTTAGTTATTTAAGTACTTTTTTTTAATTACTTCTAGATTACACAAAATTCATTAAAAATTGGCGGTTAACATTATTTGCATCAATATAAGCCTACAGAAAATTTTTAATTTCTCTATCTTGATGAATCTATCGTAATATCTTTATCGTAATTCCTCTACCCGGTTACTAATGTTTCATTTGTAAGATAATTATATTATCTTACAAAATATAAGCAAATTTAATGCCACTTCTTGAACAAACAGCCGATTTAGGAATCTTTTACCAAGTTGATAATCATACTGATCCTTGGACTAATCCAGAAACCATCATTTTCATTCATGGATTTACAGAAAATGTAGCTGCTTGGTATGCATGGGTGCCCCACTTTTCTCGAAAATACCAAGTGGTTCGATATGATCAGCGTGGTTTTGGCCAAAGTTTACCCACTAAGGGGCCACTCGAATTGACTACCCATCATCTGATCAACGATCTTCAAAATGTGATCGATCGGGTCAGTCCTCATCAAAAAGTTCATCTAGTTACGGGTAAAAGTGGTGCGATGACGGGTATCGAAATAGCGCGCACACTACCTCAAAAGATTCAAAGCCTTTGCATGATCAGCCCTGCTATCAAAGCCCCTAACATCGATGGCTGGATTGCACATATGCAAGAATTCGGCGTGGCAAGTTGGGCGCGCTGGACTATGGGCAATCGACTAGGAAGCAAAATGCCAACTAAAGGTCACGAATGGTGGATCAACCTCATGGGACAAACCCCAACAAAGACTGCTATCGCATACCTCAATTGGGTGGCTAGTATTAATCAAGAACCGCATCTCAAAGAACTCACTATACCAACACTCATTGTTGGCAACGATACTGCGCGCCGAGGTTTTGCAGAATTTAATCGCTACGTCCAGCAAATACCAAACGGCCAATTAGAAATGATTCTGGCTGATGGCTACCACACTGGAGCAGTTGCCCCAGATGATTGCGCAGCAGTCGTCAAAGCTTTTATTGCCAAGCACCCTCTAGACTCTTTATAAAGAAAACACAGATGCTTATCTTGACTCAACCCTTCAAAGTTTTACTTTGTCTTTGTATGCTCAGTTTCGGTGCAAACTCCATCGGGGCCTATCCCGATCGCCCAATTCGACTCATAGTTCCATCTGGAGACGGCGGAATTACCGATAATTTGGCAAGACACCTCGTCACCCAATTAACACCACTGCTGGGTCAACAAGCTTTTGTCGAGAATAAACCAGGTGCTAGCGGTATATCAGGCACGCAATTCGTGGCAAACGCACCAGCCGATGGCTATACCCTGCTCATGGTCTTCCCTTCCCATGTTACCAATCCAAGTTTATTTGCTAAATTACCCTACGATAGTGTCAAATCTTTTGAACCAGTTGCTCTTGTAAGCGTTGTCTCTCTGGTTTTAGTCGTACCTAAAAACTCCCCAGCAACCCATCTAGATTCTCTCATTGCCTATGCCAAAGCAAATCCAAGTAAATTAAATTTTGGCAGCGTTGGCGCTGGTAGTCTTGGCCATCTTGGTGCTGAACTATTTAACACGATGACAAATACCAGTATGACCCATATTCCTTATAAGGGTAGCCCACAAGTAATGACGGCCCTTATTTCTGGAGAAATTCATATGTATTTCGTGGCATCTGCTAGTAGCGCACTGCCACAAATTCAATCTAACCAAATTAAAGCCCTCGGCGTTAGCGGTAAAGATCGGCTGCCAATCCTACCAGATACCCCAGCTGTGAATGATGTTGTAAGAGGCTTTGAAGTCTTGGGTTGGAATGGTATCTTGGCTCCCTCAGGCACGCCTAAGTCGATTGTCGAAAAACTCAATACCCTGATTAATCAAGTTGTCAGCTCATCAGAATTTCAACAAAAATTACGCGCTGAAGGGGCGAGGAGTTCGTCAATTACGGCCGCAGAATTTGGCCTACTGATCCAAAAAGATATTCAAAAATGGGCCGGAGTGATCAAAAAAGCAGGTATTACGCCTGAGTAAGTGATCAATGCCTGTTTTTTACTGACAACCCAAGTCTAGGACCTTTTATCTCCGAGCAATTATCCTAGGCTATTGCCAAACATGAAACGTGTATTTGATCAATGATTGGTGCTATATTAAAGAACATACTAATAAATATTCTTGGGGATACAAATGCTTACAGCTAACTGGCACCTTGCAAAAATACCAAATACTTTTCTTACCCTATTATTACCTCTGACCTTAATTGGCTGCCAGTCAATGCCGCCAAATGCTAGCCTTGATCCAGATAATACATCCTATAAACGGATGATCACTCAAGGCAAAGCAGATAAAATTCTCGTAAATAATGTCTACGATTGCCCAAGACACAATCCGAAAATGAATATTCGTCAAAGTGCTGTCGGTCAAATTACAGCGACTGATGGAACAGTGATCACGGTCCCAGCTGAAACCGCTCTTCAAAAAGGTCTTGGGCCAAAAAGCTTTGATCTTTATAACGAGTGCAATCAAGTTACTCCAAAAAACTCCTCTGAAGTAGTGACCGATAAAGTCCCCGTCATTGAAATAGACCACGACGGTGAGGTAATTACTGGTTTTATTGTGGCAGATAATTATTATGAAATGTGGATTAATAACCAACTCGTTTCAGTCGACAATACACCCTACACGCCATTTAATTCTGCCATCGTAAAATTTAAAGTAAAGCGGCCCTACACCATCTCCTTCTTGATAGTAGACTGGGATGAGCACTTGGGACTGGGTATGGAAGAATTTCCAAAACCTGTTACACCAACAACTACCCAATGGTACCCTGGCGATGGCGGACTGATCGCAAAATTCTCAGATGGTACGATGACCGACTCTAGCTGGAAAGCCCAAACCTTTTTTATTGGCCCACTGCATGATCCAAAAGAAGTCGTCGAAAAAGGTAATATCCACGACACACCAAATCTTGGCGGCCGTACCCACCCCTTTTCGCGCAAGCCAACTTGTGAATTCAAGTGCTATGCGGTTCATTACCCCATTCCAAAAAACTGGCAATCTAGCCGGTTTAATGATACCAATTGGCCAAGAGCCTGGGAATTTACGGATCAAGAAATCGGCGTGAATAATTTGCAAGCTTATACGCGTTTTCCAGAATTGTTTCAAGATGCCAGGTGGATCTGGACCCAAAATTTAGTATTAGATAATGTCGTTATTGCTCGCAAAACTGTCAAGTAATAGCTTCTAGATGATCTAAGTATCTATTACTTTTACATCACTTAAACAAACCAACCTAATGGCTGCCCTATTACACAATTGGGTAGCCTGAACTTTTCCCCGAGCCTTTTCTTGACCTTTTTCTTGAATTTTTTCTTGACTAAGCAATTTGCGTATGATGTTTTTGATTTGATCACCAATCAGGCATCAACAATACGATGCATATCACCTCATTACTCAAGCACGATACCAGCTTGGGTAATAATTTTATTCCACCGAGATATTTCATTTTTTAAAAATTGCCCAAATTGCTCGGCAGAACCAGGCATGGGGTCTGCCCCCTGCGAAATCAACTTATCCTTAAATTTGGGATCAGCTAATACAGACTGTAATTCTTGATTCAGTCGATTTCTAATCACTACCGGTAAATTCGCAGGTCCGATTAAGCCGTACCAAGTTGCCATATCATAACCAACTAAACCAGACTCGGCGATGGTTGGAATATTTGGCGCTGCTGCAGATCTACTCGCAGTAGTAATCCCTAAAGCTCTTAAATTATTCGCCTTTACTTGTACTAAGGCACTGGGCAAATTAGGAAAACTCATATCAACCTGCCCAGAAATTAAATCTGGCATTGCGCTACCAGTGCCTTTATAAGGGATATGTACAAGGCTAATCTGTGCCATTCGTAAAAATAACTCAGCCGATAAATGAACCGATGTGCCATTGCCCGAAGAGGCAAAAGTTAATTTACCCGGATTCGCTTTAGCCGCACTAACTAACTCAGCAATATTTTTATAGGGTGAACTCATCGGCACAACTAACATATTGGGTGCTAAAAAAACGCCGCCTATCGGAGTAAAGTCTTTAATCGGATCATAAGCAAGCTTTTTATAAAGCGATACATTAACGGCATGGCCAATCGAGGGAAAATATAAAACATATCCATCCGGCGATGCTCTAGCGACTGTTTCAGCCGCGATATTACCATTTGCACCAGCGCGATTTTCTACAACAACGGTTTGATTAAGCCGAGTCGATAATGCCGCAGCTAGCTCCCTCCCAACAGCATCAGCTGCACCTCCAGGAGAAAACCCCACGATTAATCGTATGGGTTTTGTGGGATATTTTGATAAATCTTGTGCAAAAGAGTTACCAATGAACATTGTTAAAGTAATGAGTGCCAAGTGCACATAATTTTTAAATGACATATTTTCTCGCATCATCCTATTTTCTTTACATACTCCATAACAAGTTTTCAATCACCCATACAAATTCTCTTGTGGATAATCAAAGTGGATTTAATAAAAGCTAGTTTGTTAACAACTCTTCATTATCAATCTAACATACTTCAAATAATCCAGCAGCTCCCTGGCCGCCACCAACACACATGGTGACAATCACATATTTCACTTTACGACGCTTACCTTCAATCAGTGCATGCCCAACCATCCTAGCACCTGATACCCCATAAGGATGACCTAGCGCAATAGCACCGCCATTGACGTTTAACATCTCATCAGGTATTCCCAGTTGATCACGGCAATAAAGGACTTGCACGGCAAAGGCCTCATTGAGCTCCCATAAACCAATTTCAGACATCTTCACACCAGTGCGCTCTAGTAATCGTGGTACTGCAAAAATAGGCCCAATCCCCATTTCATCAGGCTCACATCCAGCTACAGCAAATCCTCTGAAAATACCTAATGGCTCGATACCTCTTTGCTGCGCTAGTTTGCCATTCATCACAACAACAGCACTTGCACCATCTGAAAATTGACTTGCATTACCAGCTGTTATCACTCCACCAGGTAAGGCAGAACGTATTTTACTTACCCCCACTCTATTCGTATCGGCTCGAATTCCCTCATCCTCTGTAACAGTCACTTCTCGCGTACTCAGTTGCTTAGTCTGTGGATCAGCCCACCCCATAGTCACTTGGATTGGCGTAATTTCGTCTTTGAATAAACCCGCATCCCTAGCAGCTGCAGCCCTTAACTGACTTCTTACGCCGTATTCATCTTGCAGGTCTTTGCTGATGCTATAGCGCCTAGCAACCTGCTCTGCAGTTTGCAACATATTCCAATACAGCTCTGGCTTTACTTGTTGTAAATCAGGCTCAATCAACATATGTTGATTCATTTCTTGTTGAACACAAGAAATAGACTCAACGCCACCACCAATGATGACAGGGACCTGGTCCACAATCACGCGGTGGGCTGCCATAGCAATGGCCTGTAACCCAGAAGAACAAAATCGGTTCACCGTCACACCACTCACTGAAACAGGTAAACCCGCTTTGATGGCAATCTGTCTAGCAATATTAAGCCCTGTTGCCCCTTCAGGATTGGCGCAGCCAATAATGACATCTTCAATTTCTGCTGGATCAATTTTGGCCCTACTTACAGCCTGCGCAACTACATGCCCACCTAAAATAGCACCGTGGGTCATATTAAAACTTCCACGCCACGATTTTGTCAGTGCAGTTCTTGCTGTTGATACGATGACAGCGTCAGTCATAATACTCCCTCGTGTTTCTAAGATTCAATTAAGAACTTGTAATCGTTCTTGCTTGTAACAGATAATCTTGTAAAAGCTTGGCAGGCCGCCAAAATTCATCTTGTGTCAAATGATAAGATTGCTCTAATTTTTGAACTACCTGATATAAACCAATTTCATCCGCATATTTCAAAGGCCCTCCGCGATATGGTGGAAATCCATAACCAGTCAGGTAAACAATATCAATATCTGAAGCACGCTGGGCAATCCCTTCCTCTAAGATACGGCAACCTTCATTAATCAGCGCATAGATACAAAATTCAATGATTTCTTGGTTAGAAATTATTCGGCTATGTATACCGTTGTCTACTCTAAACTGCATCAACATCGCTTCTATCTCAGGGTCAGGAATTGCTTGACGTTGCCCAGGTTCATATAAATACCAACCCTTCCCTGTCTTTTGACCAAATCTGCCAGCTTCACAAATCACATCAGTAAATTTTGAATACTTCAAATTGGGCTGCTCAATGAGACGTCTTTTACGAATAGCGTAACCGATATCATTGCCAGCTAAGTCACACATTCTAAATGGTCCCATGACCATCCCAAAACTCTCAAGAGCTTGATCTACTTGCCAAGGTGAAGCACCTTGCTCTAATAAAAATCCTGCCATACGGAGATACTTCTCAACCATCCGGTTACCAATAAACCCGTCACAAACACCACAAACAACAGGGGTTTTTTTAATCAATTGTGCTAATTTCATCACTGTCGCAATAACCTCTTTCGAGGTATGCTCACCTCGCACAATTTCTAATAACTGCATAACATTGGCCGGACTAAAAAAATGCATCCCTACAACATCCTGTGGCCGATTAGTAAAGCGCGCTATTTTGTTCATATCTAGGGTAGATGTATTACTTGCTAGTATTGCCCCTGTTTTCATGACCCTGTCTAACTCCCTAAAGACCGACTCTTTAACACGTAAATCCTCAAAAACAGCCTCAATGACTAAATCAACGTCTTTTAATACCTCATAATCCAAGGTTGTTTCTATTAAGGCTAGTCGTTCTGCCATCTGTTGTGGCGAGAGCTTGCCCTTTTTGACACTACTCTGATAATTGGCAGTAATCAAAGTGATGCCTTTATCTAATTTGGCTTGCTCAGTTTCTAAAATAATGACAGGTAATCCAATATTAATGAAGTTCATAGCAATACCACTACCCATCGTGCCTGCACCAATAATGCCAACTTTTTGAATGGTTCTTACAGGTGTATCTTTTGGAATATCTGCAATTTTAGTAGTGGCGCGCTGGGCAAAAAATGCATAACGCATCGCCCGAGATACGGACGTATTCATGAGCTCCATAAAGTATTCGCGCTCTTTTATAAGACCCTGTTCAAATGGTAGAGTAATCGCAGCTGACATGGCATCGATAACTCTTAATGCGGCAGGATAGGGAGCAGCAACGGTTTTTACCGTATTACGAGAAAACTGTAAGAACCCCTCGTGATTTGGATAATGAATATGACTATCTCGAACTCGCTTGAGAGGCTTTCGATCTAGCACAACTTGCTTGGCATAAGCAATTGCCTGTTCTATAAACGAATCTTCGAAATAGGCATCAATGAGAGCGCTTTCTTTAAAATCAATCGCCGGCAGTGGATCACCCGATAGAATAAAATTCAGGGCTTTTTCAACACCAATCATCCGTGGCAAACGCTGCGTCCCACCAGCACCAGGAATTAAACCCAATTTAATCTCAGGTAGCGCCAACAATGCTTTTGGATGTGCCACACGGTAATGACAGCCAAGTGCTAATTCAAGGCCGCCACCCATACAAACTCCCTGTATCGCTGCAATAACAGGTTTTTTACTTGCTTCAATAGTCTTTATAACCGTCAGCAAGTGCGGATCTGCAACGGCCTTGCTTGTGCCAAACTCTTTGATATCGGCCCCGCCCGAAAAGGCCTTATCAGAGCCCGTAATTACAATCGCCAAAATATTAGGATCATTTTGCGCATGACTAGTCGCATCTACAACTTGTTGACGCAGATCAAGCCCAAGTCCATTTACTGGGGGACTATTTAAGGTAATCAATAAAATTGAATCTCGAATCTCAGACAGTGCTAATGGCATGTGATGAACCTTTGAGTTATCTATATGATGAAGTGTCAATGATGCCCCTCAAGTGCGAATGAGGATTCACCGAAATCAGCAAACTAAATCTAATCATAAACTGAACGTATTGAACATGAGCCAACTACATTTTTTGGATCAGTTTTTTAACTCTCGGCGTAATATTTTTCCAACATTCGTTTTTGGTAAACTTGGCAAAAATTCAATTTGTTTGGGGCGCTTATAGTTCGTCATTTGTTCTTGACAAAATGCATGGATTTGCGTCTTTGTTAACTGTTCGTTTTCTCGAACAATAAATGCTTTTACTGCTTCACCCGTATGTTCATCCGCCATCCCTACCACTGCACACTCTAGGACACCTGGTATCAGAGATAAAATTTCCTCTACTTCGTTTGGATATACATTAAATCCAGAAACATTAATCATATCTTTTTTGCGGTCAATGATTTTGACGTATCCATCACTGCTCATCACGCCAATATCACCAGTTCTAAAAAACCCATCTGCCGTCATCACTTGCTTTGTTTCTTCAGGACTATTCCAATATCCCGTCATCAATTGCGGTCCTCGAATAGCTATTTCTCCCAAATCTCCATATGGCATCACTTCACCCGCATCATCCAAAATCACAATCTCTGTACTGGGCAAGGGTAAACCAATATGCCCAGTAAATTGATCAATCACCGGACTATTAGCACAAGCGACAGGGGAGGTTTCAGATAATCCATATCCCTCTACAATAGGTGAACCTGTCATTAACTGCCACTGGTCTGCCACACTTTTTTGGACTGCCATACCCCCACCAATGGTTAGTAATAAATTACTAAATTGCACCTTCTTAAAACGTGGACGATTGAGTAAGGCATTAAAAAGTGTGCTCACACCAGGAAAAATATTGATCTCAGGATGCTTAATAATCAACTCAATAAAACGATCAAAGTCTCGTGGGTTTGGAACCAAGATTAATAACCCACCCTTACGCATACCTAAAATCGCACACGCTGTTAAAGCAAAAATATGATACAAAGGTAAGGCGCATAAAAATACTAATTGCTCAGTATGTTGACGCTTCAGAACTGGCTCTAACCAAAAATCAATTTGCCACACATTTGACAAAATATTTCGGTGTAATAAGACAGCCCCCTTAGAAAGCCCAGTTGTACCGCCGGTATATTGTAAGAATGCGATATCGTTCTGGGTTATTGTTGGTCTAATCAATGGCCTATTCGATCCAATGCCGATTGCTTCTTTATAGTCGATATAACCGGGTAAATGCCATGGGGGAACAGCTTTTTTTATTTTTCGGACAACAAAGTTGATTAATAGACCTTTCGCACCAATGAACTCTCCCAAGCTAGTAACAATCACTTTTTTCAGGGGAACTTGGGTAGAAATTTGCTGATAAACGTGTGCAAAATTCTCTAAAATAATTAAAACAGACGCTCCACTATCTTTTAACTGATACTCGAGCTCCCGCGCGGTATAAAGTGGATTAACATTAACAACGACAAAACCAGCTCGCAAGATTCCCAACATCGATATCTGAAACTGAGGAACATTCGGTAACATAATTGCAATTCGGGTGCCATGCTCAAGCTCAAGCGTTTGCAAATAACTGGCAAATTGCTGAGAAAGTTGGTCAAGCATCCCATAAGTAAAATACTTACCAAAATACTTAAGCGCATCCCGCCTTGCGAATCTCTGAAACGACTCCTCAAACATTTCTACTAAAGAGTTGTATTGCAACTCACCTAATTCATGGGGAACGCCTTTGGGATAATTTTTTAACCAAGGCTTAGACAAGTTATCGGATTTTTGTAGTAGTGGCATC
>Ga0114973_10003035_pt1 | contig 11961 bp, 8 predicted proteins | sample M_140807_MF_Meta_FD_87025 | JGI IMG/M metagenome (GOLD analysis project Ga0114973, IMG submission 87025) | Freshwater microbial communities from Lake Montjoie, Canada to study carbon cycling - M_140807_MF_MetaG | ecosystem: Environmental > Aquatic > Freshwater > Lake | place: Lake Montjoie... | reverse complement strand
TCCAGTATTTTGCCGAAGCCTTTGATACCCGATGCCGCCAAGGTTTTGATGGGGCCTGCGCTGATGCCGTTGACACGCATGCCGCGTTTTTTGCTGCCTAATGATTCTGCAAGATACCGTACCGAGGCTTCCAATGAGGCCTTGGCCAAACCCATGGTGTTGTAATTGGGGACATTGCGCAGTGCGCCAAGGTAGGACAGTGTCAACAGCGAGGCATTGTCATTGAGATGAGGCAAAAACGCTTTGGCCATGGCGGGGAAACTGTAAGCGCTGATGTCGTGGGCAATCGCAAAGGCTTCACGGCTCAGGCCGTCCAGAAAATCGCCAGCAATCGCTTCACGCGGCGCAAAACCGATGGCGTGAACAAATCCGTCAAACTGGGGCCATACAGCGGTGAGGCCGCTGACCAGCGCGGCAATTTGCTCGTCGCTGGACACATCGCAATCAAACACCAAAGAAGAACCGAAATCGGCGGCGAATTCGGTGATCCGCTCTTTGAATCGCTCGCCTTGGTAGCTAAACGCCAACGCCGCACCTTGCGCATGGCAGGCCTTGGCAATCCCGTACGCTATGGAACGGTTAGACAAAACGCCGGTGATTAATAATTTTTTGCCTGCCAAAAACCCTGATTTTGAATGCACGTGGAAGCTCCTGAAAAATCTTGCAGAATTGTCGCATGCGAATTTTCCTGATCATCACCCTTTTCCTGTTCAGCCTACCGGTGCAGGCGGGCCATGCCTACGCTCAATTTGGCGACATCAAATATCCACCAGGTTTTAAACATTTCTCCTATGTCAACCCGGTTGCGCCCAAAGGCGGTCATATCGATATGGTGTCCCCTTCCAGAGCATCCAGTTTTGACAAATACAACCCCTTCACCCTCAAAGGAACGGCGCCTCCAGCCCTCAGCAGTTTGATGATTGAGACCTTGTTGGTGGGTAATTTCGATGAGCCAACTACCGCTTATGGTTTGATTGCCGAGGATGTGACTGTGGCCGCAGACAAACTCTCTGTGTCTTTCAAGATCAACCCCTTGGCGCGGTTTCACAATGGCGACCCGGTGTTGGCCGCTGATGTCAAATATTCTTTTGATCGATTGACCAGCAAGCAGGCTGCACCTCAATTTCGCACTTATTTCAATGAAGTCAAAAGCATAGCCGTCATCAATGATCGAGAAGTGCGGTTTGATTTCAAAAGAGCCAACGCTGAATTGCCGTTGATCGTTGGTGGCATGCCTGTGTTCAGCCAAAAATGGGGGGCTGACAAACCCTTTGATCAAGTCATTACAGATATTCCTATTGGCTCAGGCCCTTACAAAATAGGCAAGGTTGATTTCGGCAAAGACATTGAATATGTGCGCGACCCCAACTACTGGGCGCGTGACTTGGGTGTGCGCAAAGGCATGTTCAATTTCGACCGCATCACTTACAAGATGTACAAGGACACGACGGCACAGTTTGAAGGATTCAAAGCGGGTGAATTTGACTACATACAAGCATTTGTGGCCCGCGAATGGGCACGCGGCTACAAAGGCAAATTGTTTGAGAACGGCACACTCATCAAAAAAGAACTCAAGCATGGCAATGCCGGAGACTTTCAAGGCTTTATGTTCAACACGCGCCTGCCCAAGTTCCAAGACAAAAGAGTACGCCAAGCCATCGCGTTGGCCATGGATTACGAATGGATGAACCGCCAGTTGTTCTACATGGCTTACACGCGTGTGCGCGGGTATTTCGTGGGTAGTGATTTCGAAGCCAAAGGTCTGCCTGAGTCAGATGAACTGAATTTACTGGAACCATTGCGTAGCAAACTATCCCCCGAAATATTCAATGAAACAGTGCCACTGCCGCCACAAACCAGCCTAGATCCCGCGTCGGGCCACACGTTACGAGACCACTTGCGTCAAGCCCGCGATTTGCTGGCACAGGCCGGTTGGACATACAAGGAAGGTGCGTTGCGCAATGTCAAAGGCGAGCCGTTTACGCTTGAGTTTTTGGACAACTCTGGGTCCATGGGGCGGGTAGTTACACCCTTTGCAAAAAATCTTGAAAAACTTGGATTCAAGGTGAATTACAAAGTCATTGACTTTGCGGTTTTGCAAAAACGCATGGATGTGTTTGATTTTGAAATTATCAGCAACCGCATAGGCGGCAGTGAAGCCCCTGGCACTGAATTGCTTGAGCGTTTTGGTTCGAAGGCGGCTGACACCGAGGGTTCAAGTAACGTCATTGGTGTGAAAGATCCCGCTGTGGATGCCTTGCTCGATAAAGTGGTAGCCGCTCAATCTCGGCCCCAATTGGTGGCTTCTTTGAAGGCGTTGGACAGGGTGCTGCGTCATGGCCATTACGCGGTGCCGCATTGGTATGGCAGTGTGCACCGGGTTTCTTGGCGCCAAGGTCGTTTTGAGCAGCCCGACATCACGCCGCGTTATTACCAACCCGAGTTTTGGGTCACTTCCACTTGGTGGGGAAGCACCGCCAACCTTGTAGGACACGAATGACATGCTAAGTTACATACTGAAACGATTGCTGCTCATGATTCCCACGCTGTTTGGCATACTCTTATTGACCTTTGTGGTGATTCAATTTGTACCTGGTGGCCCTGTGGAGCAAATGGTGGCGCAACTGCAAGGCCGCGACTCAGGCGGCGAGGGCGCGACAGTCAGCGGCGCTGGTTACCGCGGTCGCCAAGGCGTGGACGCAGAGCGTATTGCTGAAATCAAAGCGCTTTATGGATTTGACAAACCACCGCTTGAGCGCTTTATGCAAATGCTGGGGCAATTTGCGCGTTTCGACCTTGGAAAGAGTTTTTTCTATCCTAAGGATGTCTGGCAACTGGTGAAAGAAAAATTACCGGTATCCATCAGTTTGGGTTTGTGGACATTCTTTCTCAGCTATTTGGTGTCTGTGCCTTTGGGTATTGCCAAAGCGGTTCGCGCAGGCACCCGGTTTGACACCTTGACCAGCCTGGTGGTGTTGGTTGGTTATGCAATACCAGGCTTTGTGCTCGGCGTGGCCTTGCTGGTTGTGTTTGGCGGGCAGTTGCAATGGTTTCCCTTGCGTGGTCTGACCTCAAGCAATTGGGACACGTTGAGCTTAGGCGCCAAAATCGTGGATTATCTGTGGCATATCGCCATGCCTGTGACGGCGAGTATGTTGGGTGCGTTTGCGGTGACCACCATGCTGACAAAAAATGCTTTTTTGGAAGAAATCGGCAAGCAATATGTCCTGACTGCACGTGCTAAAGGACTGTCTGAGCGCAAAGTGCTGTGGAAGCATGTGATGCGCAATGCGCTTATTCCTTTGGTGACTGGTTTTCCAGCTGCGTTCATCGGCGCCTTTTTCACGGGCTCTCTCTTGATAGAAACCCTTTTTTCACTAGATGGTCTGGGGCTACTCAGTTATGAAAGCGTGATGCGTCGTGACTATCCGGTGGTACTGGGCACTTTGTATTTATTTACCCTGATTGGCTTGGTCACCAAGCTGATCAGTGACCTTTGTTACGTGTGGGTGGACCCGCGCGTGAAATTCGATTGAACCCCATGGCAACAGTTTCACTTTCACCCTCGCAGTTGGCGTGGCGACGTTTCAAGCGAAACCGCTTGGGTTTTGTCAGTCTGATTCTTTTTGCAATTTTGGTTGTCGTCAGCCTGGCGGCAGAGTTGGTCAGCAATGACAAACCCTTGGTGGTCAGTTATCAGGGCAAGTTGTATTTCCCCATATTGAAAAATCCACCTGAAACGGTGTTCGGCGGCGACTTTGAAACCCCTACAGATTATTTCGATCCCTTCATCCGCCAGCAATTCAAGCAACCCGGCAATTGGGCGATTTACCCCATCAATCCTTACCATCACAGCACCCTCAATTACTTTGCCAAAGAACCCAACCCGGCCCCGCCTTCTGAAGACAACTGGCTGGGCACCGATGACCGAGGTCGTGATTTGCTCGCCAGATTACTTTACGGTTTTCGCATCTCGGTGTTGTTCGCGTTGGCATTGACGGTGACGGGTACCCTTTTGGGTGTAGTCACAGGTGCGGTTCAAGGCTTTTTTGTCGGCAAGACTGACTTGGCCATGCAGCGATTCATAGAAATATGGGGTGCCATGCCTGAGCTTTATTTGCTGATCATTTTTTCGGCGGTTTTCGAGCCTAGCGTCAGCTTGTTACTGATCTTGCTCAGTTTGTTCGGTTGGATGGGCTTGTCAGACTATGTACGCGCTGAGTTTTTACGCAACCGCCAGTTAGATTACGTACGTGCTGCGCGTGCTTTAGGCTTGTCCAACTGGTCCATTATTTGGCGTCATGTGTTACCCAACAGCATGACACCCGTGGTGACGTTTCTTCCGTTTCGTATGAGTGCGGCTATTTTGTCTTTGACCAGTCTGGATTTTCTTGGTTTAGGCGTGCCGCCCGGTACCCCCAGCTTGGGCGAATTGCTGTCCCAAGGCAAAACCAACATCGATGCCTGGTGGATTTCCATCTCTACTTTTGGTGTGCTGGTGCTGTCATTGCTGCTCTTGACATTCATGGGGGATGCATTGCGTGACGCTTTGGATCCACGCAAATTGCACCAGGAGAGTGGCTCATGAAACCTCTTTTGAAAGTGCATAACTTGCATATGTCTTTTCAAGGACGTGAAGTGGTCCACGGCGTCTCATTTGATATTCATGCAGGTGAAAAGTTGGCGCTGGTGGGCGAATCCGGTTCGGGAAAAACCGTGACAGCGCTGAGTCTTCTTGGACTCGCCCGTGGTGCATGGGTTCGCGGTGAAATTCGCTTTCAAGAGCGCGATCTTTTGAAGTTCATGGAACACGAATGGCTGGGCATACGAGGCAGCGATATCGCCATGGTGTTTCAAGAGCCCATGACTGCGTTAAACCCTTTGTTTACCATTGGCGACCAAATTGCGGAAGTGTTGGGGCTTAAAAAAGGCTTGAGCCGCCAACAAGCGTGGTCTCGCGCCATAGAACTGTTGAATGACACTGGCATCCCCGAGCCTGTGCGTCGTGTCAACAGTTACCCGCATCAACTCTCCGGCGGACAACGGCAACGCGCCATGATTGCCATGGCCTTGGCGGGCGAACCCAAACTGTTGCTTGCCGACGAGCCCACCACGGCGCTTGACGTTTCTTTGCGCGGTCAAATACTCGATTTGCTTGACAGCTTGCAACAAAAGCACGGCATGGCGATTTTGCTCATCACACACGACTTGAACATGGTGAGGCGATTTGCTGACCGCGTGTTGGTGATGGAAAACGGTTATTTGGTTGAGCATGGGGATGTCAGCAAAGTGTTGAGTCACCCACAACATGCGTACACGCGCCGTCTGGTAGACAGCCAACCCGAGCGAAATGTGTTTGAGCCCACAGAGGATGCAGAGGTGCGCATGCATGCCCAAGGTCTGAAAGTGGTTTACCCGGTGCCGCGCCCTGGCTGGCGTGGCTGGTTTGGCCAAGCTCAGTTCGTCGCTTTACAAGGTGCTGATTTCACCCTCAAGGCGGGACAAACTTTGGGCGTGATTGGTGAATCAGGTTCAGGAAAGTCTTCTTTGGCACTGGCCGCGCTTGGCTTGATCCCTTTCCAAGGCGAGCTGCAGATCGAAAAGCAGCAATGGCAGTCAAAAGCCACTGCCGATTTGCCCTTGCGCCGCGCTATACAAGTGGTATTTCAAGACCCTTTTTCTTCGCTGTCGCCGCGCATGACAGTCGAAGAAGTTGTGGGTGAAGGTTTATGGGTGCATGCGCCCGAGCTAAATGCGGCGGACAGGCAGGTCAAGGTGCTGACAGCCTTGCGCGAAGTCGGCATGGACGAGGAACAGTTCCCGGGCTTGTTGGCGCGTTATCCGCACGAATTCTCTGGTGGCCAAAGACAACGGCTGGCGATAGCCCGTGCCCTGATTGTGCAGCCGCGCATGCTGGTATTGGACGAACCCACCAGCGCTTTGGATGTATCGATTCAAAAACAAGTGCTCGGACTGCTACAAAGCTTGCAGCGCGAGCGGGGTTTAAGTTATTTGCTGATCACCCATGACATTGAAGTGATTCAAGCGATGGCGCACGATGTGCTTGTGCTTAAAGACGGTGTGGTGGTTGAGTCAGGCAGTATCGACAACCTGACCCGCTTCCCGCAGTCCGATTACACACGCAGTCTTTTGGCGTCTTCATACCCGAGGGCTGGCCAGACGGTTTGATTAGCGGTTACAATAGCAGGCAAATGAACGATAACGGGCGGACATCCCAACCGCCCGTTTTTTTTGGTCGGGTGAAAAGCCGTGGCATTGCAAGACATCATTGAACAAACCGTCAGCGGGCTGGGTTACCAGTTGGTCGAGGTTGAGAGATCAGTTGGCGGGTTGTTGCGCGTCACTATCGATTTGCCTTGGCAAGCCGGTCTGCCTGAGCAGTTTGTTCAGGTCGAGGATTGCGAAAAAGTCACACGGCAACTGCAGTTCGTGCTTGAAGTAGAAGGCACCACCTACAGTCGTCTGGAGGTTTCTTCTCCCGGCATTGACCGTCCATTGCGTTCAGAACAAGATTTTTTGCGTTTTGTCGGTGAGCAAATCGACTTGACGTTGAAAGCGCCCATGGGGGCAGCGGCAGGTGGCTTGGTGGCTGCTAACCGAAAAAAATTCCGGGGTGTATTGGAAATCACTGATACCCCTTTGACATGGCAAATCACTTGGCGTGATGAGCCGCCGAGCAAGCCGGGTATGCGGCCAGCGCGGGCCTCTAAAAACTTGCCAGTGCAAGCGTTGCAGTTCACCTTGAGTGAACTGCGTGACGCCAGACTGGCGCCGATTGTGAATTTCAAGGGCCGCAGGTCCGCTGAGAACAGGAGTAATGAATCATGAACCGCGAAATGCTGATGCTGGTAGATGCCATCTCCCGCGAAAAAAATGTCGAGCGTGACCTGGTATTCGGTGCGGTGGAATCCGCGCTGGCGCAAGCAACCAAAAAATTACTGCAAGCAGACAAAGAAAATACAGTGGAAGACGCAGATATTCGCGTTTCTATCGACCGCGATTCTGGCGAATACGAAACATTTCGCCGTTGGATGGTGGTCTCAGATGAGTCTGGTTTGCAAAATCCGGATGCTGAAGAAATGCTGATGGACGCGAAGGAGCGTCTGGCTGACATCGAAGTCGGCGAATACATCGAAGAGAGCATTCCTTCCTTACCGATTGGCCGCATTGGTGCCATGGCTGCCAAGCAGGTCATTCTGCAAAAAATCCGCGATGCCGAAAGGGAAATGCTGTTGTCCGACTTTTTGGCACGCGGTGACAAAATTTTTGTCGGCAGCGTCAAGCGCATGGACAAGGGTGACATCATTGTCGAAAGCGGTCGGGTAGAAGGCCGTTTACGCCGCACCGAAATGATCCCTAAAGAAAATCTTCGCAATGCAGACCGTGTGCGTGCCATGATCATGGAAGTCGACACTACTTTACGCGGTGCGCCCATTATTTTGTCTCGTTCAGCACCCGAATTCATGATCGAGTTGTTCCGTCAGGAAGTGCCTGAAATCGAACAAGGCTTGCTTGAAATCAAATCCTGTGCCCGCGACCCAGGCTCACGCGCCAAGATCGCCGTTCTTTCCCACGATAAACGTGTTGACCCCATCGGTACTTGTGTCGGTGTGCGCGGAACGCGTGTGAACGCAGTCACCAACGAACTCGCTGGTGAACGCGTTGATATCGTGCTGTGGAGCGAAGACCCGGCTCAGTTTGTGATTGGCGCTTTGGCACCAGCCAACGTCTCCTCCATCGTGGTGGATGAAGAAAAACACGCCATGGATGTGGTGGTTGACGACGAAAACTTGGCGATGGCCATTGGCCGTGGCGGACAAAATGTTCGTTTGGCATCCGATTTGACCGGTTGGAAAATCAACATCATGGATGAAGCCGAGTCTGCACAAAAATCTGCCAATGAAACAGAAGGCTTGCGAGCGTTGTTTGTCGCCAAGCTGGATGTGGACCAAGAAGTCGCCGACATCCTTATTGAAGAAGGTTTCACCAGTCTGGAAGAAGTGGCCTATGTGCCCTTGCAGGAGATGCTGGAAATTGAAAGTTTTGACGAAGACACAGTCAATGAATTGCGGGCCCGTGCCAAAGATGCTTTATTGACCATGGAAATTGCCATGGAAGAAAGTGTTGAGGAAGTCTCTCAGGATCTGAGAGACCTGGAAGGCCTGGATGCCGAGTTGATTGCCAAGTTGGCCGTGGGTGGTGTGCATACCCGTGACGATTTGGCCGATTTGGCGGTGGACGAACTGGTGGATATCACTGGTCAGTCTGAAGATGAAGCTAAAACTTTGATCCTGAAGGCGCGCGAACATTGGTTCGCGGGTCAAGCGTAACGGTCATGAAGAGGAACACCACAGATGACCATCACAACGGTTGCCGAGTTTGCCAAGGAACTCAAAAAATCTCCCGATACGTTGCTTGAACAGCTGACATCAGCTGGCGTGTCCAAATCGTCCATTGACGACCCACTGACAGACGCAGACAAGCAGAAATTGCTGGGCTTTCTCAAAGCAAGCCATGGCACAGACACGTCAGAGCGTAAAAAAATCACGCTGGTGAAAAAATCCACGTCTGAAATCAAGCAAGCTGATGCCACTGGCAAAGCCCGCACGATTCAGGTGGAGGTCCGTAAAAAGCGTACCTTCGTCAAGCGTGATGAGGCTGATTCCACCGACGCTGAAGACCCACCGCAAGTTGTGACGCCAGCCGCACCTATTCTGGATCAGGCCGAGCTGGCCCGACGCGAAGAGGAAGCCCGCCGGCAGGCTGAATTTATCCGCCGTCAGGAAGAAGAGCTGGCTGAAAAACGTCGCTTACGTGAAGCACAAGAAGCCAAAGAACGAGAGTCGCTGGCTGCTACGCCTGTGCTTAGCCCTGACACAGACCTAGCAGCCGCGCAAGCAGCGCAGGCACAAGCTGCAGCCGCTGCACGCGAAGCAGTTGCCAAGGCCAGTGCAGAGGAGGACGCGGTTCGAGCCAAAGATTTGGATTCACGCCGTCGTACCGCCTTGGCTGAAGCCGAAGCCATTCGCACCATGATGAGTACACCTAAAAAGGTGTTGGTCGCTAAAAAACCTGTGGTCGCTGAAAAAGCAGCCACGCCAGACCCCAAAGCCATCAAAGGCACGTTGCACAAACCCGCGGCAGGTTCAACCGCTCCTGCACGTGCGCCAGGCAGTGCGACCACCACCAAGGAAGGTCAAAAGGAAGTCAAGAGCGCCAAGTTGTCATCCAGTTGGGCTGACGAACAGGCCAAGAAGAAAGAAATCAAAACCCGTGGTGACGCCAGCGGTGGTGTAGGTCGCAACAGTTGGCGTGGCGGTCCTCGCGGCAAGCGCGAGCGTGACCGCGAAGAAACCCCTGTGCAAGCCGCACCTGTAGAGGCGCGCATTATCGAAGTGCACGTACCCGAAACCATCACCGTGGCTGAACTTGCCCACAAAATGGCAGTGAAAGCGTCTGAGGTCATCAAGCAATTGATGAAACTGGGCCAAATGGTGACCATCAATCAGCCCTTGGACCAAGACACCGCCATGATTGTGGTGGAGGAGATGGGGCACAAAGCCATCATCGCTTCACTAGACGATCCCGAGGCCTTCACTGAAGAAGAAGCATCCGCACACCACGGTGAGTCGTTGACGCGCGCGCCAGTGGTCACCGTCATGGGCCACGTCGACCATGGCAAAACCTCTTTGCTCGATTACATACGTCGTGCCAAAGTGGCCTCAGGCGAAGCTGGTGGTATCACTCAACATATCGGCGCTTACCACGTCGAAACACCGCGCGGCATGATTTCATTTTTGGACACACCTGGTCACGAGGCGTTCACCGCCATGCGTGCGCGTGGCGCCCAAGCGACTGATATTGTGATTTTGGTGGTGGCTGCAGACGATGGCGTCATGCCGCAGACCAAAGAAGCCATCAAGCATGCCAAGGCGGCAGGGGTTCCTATTGTGGTGGCGATCAACAAGATCGATAAGCCCGATGCCAATTCCGATCGCGTGAAAAGTGAACTGGTGGCAGAGGAGGTTATCCCCGAGGAATTCGGTGGAGATGCGCCTTTTGTTCCCGTGTCAGCCAAAACGGGTCAGGGCATTGATGAATTGCTCGAGCAAGTGCTGTTGCAAGCCGAGGTGCTGGAACTCAAAGCACCTATAGATGCGATGGCAAAAGGACTGGTGATTGAAGCCAGTTTGGACAAAGGTCGCGGTCCTGTTGCTACCATTTTGGTTCAGTCCGGCACATTGAAAACTGGTGACGTGGTGTTGGCGGGTCAAACCTTTGGTCGCGTTCGCGCCATGTTGGATGAAAACGGTAAAACCATCAAATCGGCGGGCCCTTCCATTCCTGTAGAAATTCAAGGTCTGACTGAAGTGCCACAAGCGGGTGATGAATTCATGGTGCTGTCAGATGAACGTCGCGCCCGTGAAATTGCCACTTACCGTGCCGGTAAATTTCGCAATACCAAACTGGCCAAACAGCAAGCCGCCAAACTGGAAAACATGTTCACCGACATGGGCTCCGGCGAAGTCAAAAACCTGCCCATCATCATCAAGGCCGATGTACAGGGCTCGCAAGAAGCGCTGGCGACTTCGTTGCTCAAACTCACCAACGAAGAAATCCGGGTGCAATTGGTTTATGGTGCGGTAGGCGGCATCAGCGAATCCGATGTCAATTTAGCCATCGCCTCCAAGGCCGTCATCATTGGTTTCAATACCCGTGCTGATGCAGGTGCGCGTAAATTGGCTGAGAACAATGGCGTCGAAATTCGTTACTACAACATCATTTATGACGCTGTAGACGAACTCAAAGCAGCCATGTCAGGCATGTTGACGCCAGACAAAAAAGAAGAAGTCATTGGCATGGCCGAAATTCGCCAAGTCTTCCGTATCAGCAAAATCGGTGCGATCGCAGGCTGTATGGTCACCAATGGTGTGGTGCGTCGAAATGCGCGTCTGCGCTTATTGCGTGACAACGTGGTGGTGTTCACAGGGGAACTGGAGAGCCTTAAACGGTTCAAGGATGACGTGCGCGAAGTCAAGGAAAGTTTCGAGTGCGGCTTGAACCTCAAAGGCTATAACGACATCCAAGAGGGTGACCAACTTGAGTTCTTTGAAATCAAGGAAATCGCCCGCACGATTTAATTTTTTCGCATGCCAGCCAAGAAGTCGTCCACAGCCCACCGCGGTTTTCGCGTCGCCGACCAAATCCAGCGCGATTTGTCGGAGTTGATCCGCGAACTCAAAGATCCGCGCCTGGGTATGGTGACTATCCAATCGGTTGAAGTCACACCAGATTACGCGCATGCCAAAGTGTTTTTCAGTGTGTTGTTAGGAGACGCCGAAGCCTGCGCCGAAGGTCTGAACCAAGCGGCAGGTTTTTTGCGCAATGGTTTGTTCAAACGCTTGCATATTCACACCGTTCCTACTTTGCATTTTCAATACGACCGCACCCCCGAGCGCGCCGCCGATATGAACGCGCTGATCGCCCGTGCCGTCGCCTCCCGCGCCAAAGAAACCGACTGACCATGAACTCGCCACGCACACGGGTGCAACGGCGTCCCGTGCATGGGGTGTTGTTGCTCGATAAACCGCTGGGACTCTCCAGCAACCAGGCTTTGCAAAAAGCCAAGTGGTTGTTGCGTGCAGAAAAAGCCGGTCATACCGGCACGCTCGATCCCTTGGCCACTGGCGTGTTGCCCTTGTGCTTTGGAGCAGCCACCAAATTCAGTCAACTGCACTTGGACGCTGACAAAACTTACGAAGCCGTGCTGCGATTGGGTCAGCGCACGACAACGGCTGACGCTGAAGGCGAAGTCATCGCCGAAGCCACTGTCGATTTCACGCCTGACAAATTGCAGCAAGTACAAGCGCTGTTCACGGGTGAACTTATGCAATTGCCGCCCATGCACAGCGCATTGAAAAAAGACGGCAAGGCGTTGTA
>Ga0114973_10003034_pt1 | contig 11961 bp, 16 predicted proteins | sample M_140807_MF_Meta_FD_87025 | JGI IMG/M metagenome (GOLD analysis project Ga0114973, IMG submission 87025) | Freshwater microbial communities from Lake Montjoie, Canada to study carbon cycling - M_140807_MF_MetaG | ecosystem: Environmental > Aquatic > Freshwater > Lake | place: Lake Montjoie... | reverse complement strand
GCTGTCTCATCACCGCAAATATCACAGACAATAATGTCGTCGTCAACCGACATCCTTACCTGTGTACGGGCTCTACGCATAAACCAAAACAAATATCGGATACTAACAAGGAAACACTGATGGATAATGCCCCGTCAATCCCTCGAATGAGGAGAGAGATAGATGACGCTGCAAATGATTTATATAGGAGAAACCCATCTGCGTCTAGTTATGATTTGGTGGACATGATGGATAGTAAACTTACGAATTACATATCGGATCTCCAGAAGACCGATCCGAAATACAAAAAGAAAGTGAAGTATTTTAAGGATCTGTTATTGTCTGGCATATTACCCAATTCTACAGAGACGTTTGAACGGAAGGGACATGGAAAAGTAGATGTACCGGGACACACTGAGCCCGAACAGCCGTATGAAGGCCGCGTCTTGCCACCGTACCGCGAGGGAGGAAAAAAGAAGAATAAGACCGTGAAGCTCCGTCATCGTAAGACCCGCCGTCATCGCCGGACCATACGGCGTTAATCCTTCCGCTTCTTCATGATGATCGTGTACTGGTGATTGTAGCACACGATGGAGCCTTCCATGATAACGGCCGCCCACACGAGATCGTGCTCGTCTTGAAACGCCTTGCTCTTGAACTCGTCCAACAGACAGTGACCCTGAATCAGGGGACGAGCCACATCCTTGATCACTTGGAGTGGCTCGTTGAGATAGTTTGCAAATTCCAGCGGACCCATATCGCGCATGAACCAGTAGGTGAGGAGATGAGTATCGTTGTCGTAGTAAGCGAATGCAGTTTGGCCGCCCATTGTTGTATCGTTGTATGCTAACTAAAAAAGGGGCAGGGGGCTGATCCATTTTTACCAAAACGGATCCGCGAGTAGGCTAGAAGAGAATGAGCCTGCCGAACACACATAAGACAGAATGAACCCTATCAACGCAATGAAGACCATCGGCACCACCCTCCTCGCAAAGCAGAACGCATCAAACCTCTGGACCAACTCCGTCTTCTCGGAGATCAACGAACTCAAGCCCGACCACGCAGGCAAGGTCGGCGAGTTATTCATGGCACAGCTCTGCAATCTCGCAGACATTCAGTGCGACTATACCGAGAACATCAATTCCAAGGATGGAACCTATGACAGTATCATTCTCGACAAGAAGATCGAGATCAAGACCGCTCGCATTGGGATCCACGGTGGTTTCCAGCACGAGACTCTTAAGACGGATGGATATGACTACCTCCTGTTCGTCGACATTATGCCGGACCTGTTCTACCTGACAGTTCTTCCGAAGTTTGATATGAAAATTAAGCACCCGATTATCGGGCGCACGCCTCACCCTCGTAAGGGCACGTCCGACGTCTTCAAGTTCGACTTTGCGGTCACGAACCTCGAACGCGCAGTCGGCGCGGGGTGCTCGCTCAAGGTGGGTCCGGAGACCACCATGCCTGACATCAGTGAGTTCATTCGTCGGACGGTAGTGTAAACTGGTCGCAGATAATAGAGGTACGTAAATTGTATGCAGAGTTTGTGGATCGAAAGCTAGCAGCCACCCAGTCAATATTTTTAGCTTTCTCGATCAACTCTTCCTTCTTCTGCTGGAACACAATACCGTACCCCTTGCGATTCGGAAGTTCCTCAAACGTACTGTAAACCTTCATTGCATCATCTCCGAAACACGTTGACGGGAGATAGATGTCGCATTTCCCGATCATATCCTTGTTCCGGGTCGAGGATACATCGCCTCCATCGGAGAGAGAGTATACTTTGAGAACATCGGTAGGAAGAGCACGAATGACATAGTCCGGATTCTCAATATGTTTCGACCAGATCTGGAATACTACATTCACATCAACGTTCGTATCTTCGGGTGTCTGAAACACGGTGTCGAGTTTTTCACTGTGTATGAGATTGAACCCAGAAACCCGCTTCCTAGGCGACCCCTTGCCGTCACTTTCGAATAGTTGAGGCACAATGAAACATACGAAATCGGCGAACGGTTCCGAATGGTTGATAAACTGAAGAGCAAGATGCCCCCTGAGACCGAACGGCGGGTTTCCGAATACAATGTACTTCCGACCATCAGACGGCGGAGCCCACTGGAGATAATCTTGTTTCACAATATCAGGGTGCCGAGGTTCAATGTCTAAGGCAATATACCCGGAAGGAAGAACCCCTAGGAAACTACCGCTGCCAGCAGAGGGTTCGATGAATGTGTACTCTTCTACGTCTGCGACGTTCTTTTCTAGAAACACATCCCAGCAGTGCCGAGCAACCTCGGGCAGTGTGAAGAACTGGTCCTTTTCTTTCGATGTAAACGTGGCATAATCTACGTCGCGAGAAAGTATCCGAAGAAGATCGGCCTTGTACTGCGGAGGAACATTTTGGAGTTTCAACCACCGATTAATCGTTCCCGCGCATACGCCGAGGGTTTCTGCGATGTTTTTTACCTTCTTCTGTTTCATGGCATCTTGAAGAAGATCCATCCAGTTATTGATAGGAGACCATGTAAAAATAGCTATTTATCCGTTTTCTACAAGTCCTTCGCCGAAATCGCAGTACTCCATGCAAACAACCACAGTCCAGTCTTTTCACACTTCTCCACAATTTTTGCACTGAGCTTTGCCCTGTTCTGCTCCGAATACTTGATGTTCAGAGCATTCAGACGCTCGGCCAGATCCTTCATCGTAAGCCCAGACTCTTTCTGCAGTCGGCTGATCTGATCTGTCAGCCCGTCACGGTTATAGTTGGGTCGTTGCGGACGCTCGGACGCCGTCTCGTGTGACGGATACTCTTTCTTGAACCACTTGACAAAGTCCTCAATCTCTACCTTCAGACTGCTCTCAGTCTCCACCACATAGAGATCGGGGACAGATACTGACTTGTTTATACGACGGAACTCGTGCATTACAACTTCATCGGTCACATCCCACAGGATGTCGACGAGGACGGTGATCGGGCGATCCAGATCTTTAAGAGCTAGACGACGATGATTGCCTTCGAAGCATACCAGCCCCTCGCCGGGAATATAGGCAAGGTTCAGGAGCCCGTCCATGCGATTGAACTGAGCGTTCCACTCGCGGATCTCGGAGATACGAGGTTCAGTGGGAGGACGGTTATACTTCCAGGTCTTGATATCCAACTTGCGGAAGATATCGGGAGGAACAGCATATATATTGGTGGAAGGGATGCGGTAGGATGCAAGAAAGGATTGGATTGGAGCAGACATGGTATGAAACTGGAAAAGACTGGTTCTAACTGGATCCGTTTTCTACAAGTCCTTCTAGTCCTCATCGGGCATTCCGATACACACTTCGCCACACCAGATCCCGAAATCCTCTAGCTGCTCCTCCACAAATGCCTTCACTAGACTGCACATACGACCCATCTTGAGTTCGTCCTCCTGGATATCAACATACGCCTTGAGAAAGTTAGGAATCATGCCCGCTACCAAGCGAATATCGTTCTCAATTTTCAGGGTAATGTAATCTCCAAACCGCTTCTTGAACTCGGTGGCATACATGTCTGCGATTTCAAAGCTTGCGTCCATCTGAAGCCAACACATCAAGAAGTGATTGCGGTCGTCGGACTTTACATGATGCTTCCTCACCAACTCCGCCACCATCCAGGGAAGATAGGCCTTCACGAGTGCTAGACGATCCTCGTAGTTCATCTCGGTATGCTGGTGAAAAAGACTGGGTGGCGAGGGATTCGTTTTAATCAAGTAGATACCCCTTAATGTGCGTCTTCGCATAACAGTCTGGTGATTTGTGTCCGTGATGGCCGCAACGGTAACAGGTTATAACTGCAGCTGGCCGGCGGTCCCTACACTCGTGATTTTGTGCGGCACGTTCAGTAGAGAATTCCTTTTCACACATTTCACATGAGTAGTATTCTACAGCCACATTGGTCTTCTTACACGACCGCTCGTGAACGCTGCACCCATACTGTGTCGTGAACTCCCGATCACAATATGAACAGCCCCATGCCTCCACTACTACCTTCGTCTTCATTTTGTTCACTTTAGGAACCTCAACTTCATTCGGGCACCTATTCGCGAAATGCCCAGCGAGGTTACACTTGTAGCACGTATCCGCGGTTCCACGGAACTTCAATTTTAGAACATTCGTAATTTCTTCTGGAAGGACAATCTGTGTATAAATACCTCCACGTACATTTTCAATTCCATACTTCTTCATCATATCCTCTGTCACATTGTTCTCGTCGTGAGGACTCGTAATGCCCCTGCACTCCATTAGGCGGGTAGGCGGATACTTCTTCGTCCAGGCTGATCCCTTGCCGTTCTTGTGCTCCTCAAACCGACGCATTACATCGGCAGTCTTGCCTACGTAATACTTCCCGCTCTCGCATTGGAGAATATAAAGCTGCTCCATTGTATGCTAATCAAAAAGATAGGGAATAACAGATCCGTTTTACTTAATTACTCCCCATCTTCCCCGTCATCACAGTCCTCAATCATAGTGTCGCCAGATGGATCCTTGTAATCCACATCGGGCGCGGTCTCATGCTCAATCTCCTGTCTATTGCCGTCCTTGTCCAGGTAGTAGAACGTACCATACCGAATCCACCACGAACCAACAGACTTACCATCGTTCCTCGCATCATCATCGTCCAGTAAATACTCGCCGACGGTCTTGGGAATCACGAAACTTAGGTATGCGTTGTAGATGGCCGTGTAACGAGGCATATTGGTATGAGACTGAAAAAGACTCGGCGGTTCTATATTCGTTTTCATCAAAACGGATCTGAGAACTGTTTATGTAAGGAAAGGCATACACAGAATGTCGGCAAAGATTACTACGCAACCTGCGCGCAAGGGTAAGGCATGGACAATTGAGGAGGATAACAAACTACTGGAATCTGTCAAGAACGATAAGAGCATTGAAGATATTGCACGGGAGCATGACCGGACAGAGGGAGGTGTTTGGTCTCACCTATGCGTAATCGCCCATAGGCTTTATAAGGAGAATACTCCCATGGGAACGATTGTAACTATTACAGGGCTGACGGAACGTGAGGTTCTAGATCATATTAAGAGGGTTGAGTTCACTGAGGACAAGAAGAGCGAGAAAAAGGATGAACCCCCTGCTCGTAAGAAGCTTGTATCGAGTGTAGGTACCCCTTCTCCTCAGTTAACTCCTCCTTCAACTCCTCCCCCGCCCCCTCCTCCTCCGCCAACTGGGTTTGAGACGAAGTTAGAAATCATGAACCTTATCAATGATATTCAGGCAAAAATGGCTCGTCTGAATATCCTTGTCGCGATGATGAACTAGAGCCCTGCAGTTTTTTTACTCCCCCCAATTCCGCGTCTGGTTCCACGGATCATAACTGTCGTGGCCGATCATGCAGCCGTACAGATCGTGCGTGGGACGGCCGTACCCCGACCCGTACCCGTAATAGTAATTCATCTGCCGGGCAATGATGGAACTTAGAGTGGGATAGTTCACGGTGGGGACCGTTGTCACCTGAATTGTCTCCGGTGGAGGATTCTGGGGCCGGGCCGCACGTCGAGCAGCCCTCTTTGCCCGAGTATCCAGCTTCTTCGCCTGATCGATCTCAAACTGACGGCAGCACGAGCATGGCTTAGACCACATCCATTCGTTACGACGACGATAGTAAGGCATCTTGTGTATGTTCGTTGAAGATACATAAGAGACTATTGATCCGTTTTATTTACGATTCTTGCGGGTGTACCGACGCTGCTGCCGTCCCCCACGATATCCGCGTTCCTCGTACTCAAGATCCGCGATGTAGTCGTGCGATTTCGGTGGAGCACGGGGCTTCCGATGTCCGTGCGAGAGCGTCCTCTGCTTGTGCGCTGCCTTGATGTATCCGTTGCTCTGCAGGGTCTTGATCTCCTCTCCAGCCTTTCCTATCAAAAAGTAATCTGCCGCCTTCTTTAGGTTTCTGGGAGTGTACCCCTTCGACCCATCAACGATGAGCTTATCGTCCTCAATGTACCCCATATTGCCATCCTTGAAGAGATCCCTCAGGAACTGCCACTTCACACTGTCGCCCGGAAACTCATTGCGGTGAAGCACAAGTTTTCCCTTTGTCTCGGGACTGTCCGCCAACGAATTAATCCAGCCAGATAGTGTACGAAGGTGTTCGAGTTTGTCTCCAGATAGAGTGAGCGTCTGAGACGATGTTGCCATTGTATCTAGAGGCTAAAAAAAGACCGGGTTTAGATGATGTTAGATTTAGCGAGGGTTCGTGATGACGAGATTCTTGTCCTCGTCGAAGAAGAAGGCACACGCATCGCACCATGCACCTACCTCTTCGTCCATGAGTTTCAGGGAGTAGTTTACCATCTTATCGGTAATCCAGACAATATGGTTCAGTTCAGTAGTACTCAGCCCTTCCAAACACTTACGATTCCACTTCTCGAATGCGGCATAGCACTTCTCCTCATAATACTGGAGGCGGAGAGGGTACGTCCAGTACGCCTCGCCCCTCTCGCTGATTTGTTCGTCAGTGAGCGGCAGAGGGCGGTGGGTCTCGGGGGGAGGGAGGAGCTCTGAGTACAATTCCTCATACTCCATACGGATGAACCCATCAAGCCCCATAACATTCAGCATTAGTTGATCAATAAACTTGGAATTGGTTGTGTTGCTCATCTTGGGTGTTGATTGGTGATTGCTCGATTGTATGGTCTCCAAACGTCTGGGGCCGGGCGGATCCGTTTTGATCTTTTATTTCGGGTTGTCCGATCTATCGCAATCTCCAATTCCCAGAATATTGGGATCTCGGCCTTCCACGTATAACCATCGATGTTCTACCCACCATTTTCTCGTCATCCTTTCCTCTGCCTCCTCCTCAAACGTCTTTCTCTTGGTGGGTGGAGTATGTTCCGGACACCGTTGGCGAGGACTCCAGCACCATGAGGTGTTGGATTGACGGGAACCCATTCTTGTCCCGACACATACAATAATTATCTGCGTTAAAGAAAATGGCTCGTCGTGGAAAGCGCCTGACTCGTAAGCTGAAGAAGACCGCGCGCAAGACCCGCAGGGCTAGCAGGTCTAGGCGCGGCGGCGTAGATCCCGTTAGTAAGGAGAAGTACGAGGCGTACCTGAAAGCCAAGAGCGACTATGAAGAGGGTCAGAAGGAGCTTCAGAGGGTGAACGCGACCGGTACTAACGAGGAATACCGAGCGGCAAATAAGAAAGTGAATGAGCTGTATGAGGCCGTGCGCAGGGCAGAGTACGCGGCGTTTCCCCCGCATCCTAAGTACACTCCTACCACGTTCGGCACACAGATTTACTAATTAACGCTTGGCCGATCGCACCCTCTTCTCCCAATCAACTGCGCTATTCGGGTAGCGCTTGTACGTCTCGGGAATCTTGAATGCTCGCTTTTCTCCCCCCCGCGTCTTCCGCTTCTTCAGTGTTCGACGACGCGCCTTGCGAGTCTTCGACGGCATATTATGTCTTAGGCAGATTTAAACTAATCCTCCAGTTCAAAGTCGTTCTTGTGCCATCGGGCCAGACAGTTCCGTTTGTAATGTCCGACGTGTCCGCACCGGTAACAGTACAGGTTTGTATTGACTTTCAGCATTCCGTATAACTCGATGTACGCAAGAATACAGTCCGTTTCACCTTTCGGAGTGATATCGCGTATAATCTTATCCACTTTGACGACCGGCAAGGTTATAAGTTTTTTGAACCGGTCCAGCATCTCTTCCTTGCCGAGAAAGTGGTTATCCAGTTTCTCGTTGAGATCTTCCGAATCTTCGCATCGACCAATAAAGTAGTTTTTCTCGGTCAGTTCGAGAACGTAAATGTGCGGCATCCTGTGCCTTTCTTATCCTGCATCGGGAGGTAATTCGTTTTTTTGGAACCTATCCAGATTTCAAAAAAACAAACAAACCAGATACACCCGCCGGGAATCGAACACGGGTCAAAGCGTTACGCCAAGTTTGGAAGCGCCTCATTCTACCACTGAACTACAGGTGTTGGGGTTGCGGGGAGTGGGATTTGAACCCACGAGGATTACTCCAGGCGTTCTTAAGACGCCCGCATTAACCAAGCTTTGCTATCCCCGCCCACGTATGTTTGAGTCTAGATTGCCTAAATCCTTTTGGGGTATACAGATAAATGTTCGGCATCTCGTGGACCTCTATTCTACTCGGCCTTATTGGGTTCGCAGTCTTTGCGTTCACGATCTGGAAGTCCTATGTTCCCTACTTCCCCACGCCTAGCGATATGCAGACTCCAGAGGACTCCAATGCGGTAAAACCTCAATGAAGAATAAGTAAGAGTACACATAGATGCAGGCACTAGAATCGTATACTCGTCAAAATAGACCCGTGACATTCGCAGACAAGCTGGTATACGACCGAATGGTCCGCCTTCTCCTGAACTGGCTAGACGATCACAAGATCAAGGAACTCAAGGTGTTCCTGGCGCAGGAAGGGAAGGAGTATGCCGCTCTCATTGATTTCCTCGAAACTACGTTGGGCGTCGAGGATATCAAACTTGATTCAGAACTGTTTAAACTTGCTTACGCTGCTCGTCAGACGTAATCGACCTCTATTACACGCCGACCTCCCTGATGAACGGAGATGTCGATGTGTCCACCTCCCTCAGTGCGCTGTCTTTTTCTCGTTGGTTCACCCGCAATGAGGGCTGCGACCTCCCCAGCCTCTAGTCTTTCACCCTCCGGTAGAACAAGTGTATTCCTAACTCCGACTTCGACGGGAGGAGCCGGTCCACGACTACGTGTTCCCTCGTAGGGAGAAGCCGCCAACCACGCCTTCCAATCGGTTTCAGCCTCTTCAATATCCTCTTTAATGTCTTCGATGAGTGAATCATATGCATCATCTAAATTACCAAGTTCTTCGTCGCCGCCGCCCCCAAGCCGACGTTCTTCAGATTTACTTTCATTTTCTACCACAATCACTCCAGATTCAGATATCAATCCTTCGGGCCCAAGTTTATCTTTCAGTTGCTGAATAAGTTCACTGCTAATCTTTACTCCGGTCTTGTTTACCAGTGTTGTCTTTTCCTCCTCGTTAAGACTCTTACCTCCTATACCATTTATCGCAGCTGTAACAATACTCGCTATTTTCTTTTTATCAAGAAGGCCGAACAGATACTTTTCTAGACTTCGTGGTGCGCGCATATTTGGGTTGTTAACTCTAAGTTTGGTAAGTATCTCATCGAAAGAAATACCTACCGTCATCGTCTTAAAGATCGCTTGAAACTTTTGTTGCAGAATTTCCGGTATCAGTAATTTTTTTAAATGTGGTCCAATTTTAGCCGCAGGATACTTTTTCTGGCTCAGTCTGATCTGTTCAAGTGCTTCTGCTGCTACCTTTGCGGCATCTCCCACACCCAAAAAAACGCTTGCTAATACTTTAGGTGTTAGTCCCGCAATAGCTTTGACCTGACGATATCGGAATTGCCCATAATATATTTCAGGGTCTGCATCCATATTTTTCATGATATTTAGGCGAAGCGGTTCTAGCACCTTTTCTGCGATAAACTCTTCTCGTCTGTCTACCCACTCCTTTGAAAGCGGTTTGTTGAACACGGCTTTACAGTCGTGTTTATCGGATCCTGCTATTTCTCGCAGTGTTTTACTTAACTCTTTCCGGTCAACAACTAAGGTTGAGGATAATTGTTTCGTAGGATCATACTTGATCCATATGGAAGCCTTTTTTATCTGATTGCAACAGCGGTGAGAATTCGCGTATTCGGATGTAAATATGGCCTTTATTTCAGGAGTTTCGGCATCTTCGTCGAAAGATTTCGTGATGAGACCACCGTGTCCTAATATCGTAAACGCGGGCAAGATATGTTCACATTCCCGTGTTTTGTGAGGTGCCTCCTCTCCCTTGAATCTGGGATTTTTATAATCTTGGATTTCAAATCCGCATATGTAGCAGTAGTCTGTGACGTTTGCTCCCAGTAGTTTGGCCTTCTCGCATTGGGCGGTATCTTTTTCCTTGTTAAAAAATTTACGCACTCTATCCTTTGACTTCTTTGATCCAGTACTTCCAGTTTTAGAACTTTTATCATCACTTCCTTCTTTTTCGTCTTCGTCTCCCTCTTCTTCCTCTTCTACTTCGTAAACTGCATCTGGTTTGGTATCTCCTTTCACACGAAGAATCGCACCGATTTCAGCAGGTCCTAGCAGGAAAAAACGCTCAATAAACTCGGCGGGACCAAGATGGATATCTCGACCACTTTCCCATTCAATATCTTTAATTCGTACAAGGAACGCCTCTTTGAGTCTGAGAGCCTTGTTTTTTTCCTCATATGCATTCACCCCTAATTTCCCAATAAGTATATTCATCTGTGTCTCTATCGCATCGTTGTGATCCTTCCAAAGTTTGGCGAACGTTTCTCGGGGGATCTTACTGGCACCACCCTGCATATCCACCTCCATCTTCATATTCGGCGGAGGAGCAGGTTCATCCAACTCCATCTTGGTGGTCTTGATCATAGAATCAATCAGCAGCGTTCCGATAGTAAACACCGCCGGATTTCTGGCAAATTCTCTATCAAATTCTTCCATCGTTTTCCAGTACCCGAACGCAACCGATTGCGCTTTCATCGCAAACGCAATCGCCTTATCCCCCCGCACCCGATAATAGTTATCCGTGACGTCAACGCGTCCACCAAGATCATCCAGCTCTTTGGCATATTTATCTGTGATTCCGTACGGAGTTCCTTCGTCCTTCCGCCCGCGCTGGGGATCGATCATTTCAAGTACTCCGTCTTCCGCCCTCCGAAAAACGACTGCATGAGTTCCTTTGGCTGGTGCGGAGTTTCCGTACACCAAATAACACGCTTCAGAAGGACCTAGTTCAGACGCGATGATTGTAAGAATTTCGTTCGGGATTCCCGGAAAATGTCGAACATCGAATTCGTGATTTTCACCATACACGTCCTTTATAATCTTCTGAATGACGGCAATGTGTTCGTCGGTTCTTATGATATCTCCCAACCTATAACGGGGAACGCACATATTGCTTCCCTGTTCGGCAAACTCCTTGTTGTAGACATCAAGCATCTTGAGGGCACAGAACGCACAGTTAATTCCTCCACCGCACTCTGGGTTTCGTGTTCCTTTGGGCTGTTCGTATGCTTTAATTTGAGCTTCCGTCAGCCGAGTTTTGTAGAGGTACATCCGGATCGTTATACTCAACTTGGAAATATTCGCTCAGAACGGATCGCTAAAAGATATTACGAGATACTCTAATAAGAATACAATGTCGATCGTGGGTATCCAGTTCGGTATTACCTCTCCGGAGGAAATCCTCCGCCGATCGGTGGTGGAAGTCATTACCGACAAGACCCATCAGGGAAACAACCCCGTTCCCGGCGGTGTCTTTGATGCGCGGCTGGGGGTGATCGAGAGCGGAAAGGTGTGTCCCACCTGCAAGCACACCAATCTCCAGTGCCAGGGGCATTTCGGCCACATTACTCTGGCCCGTCCGGTATACCTCTACCAGTTCCTCGATTACACGATCAAGACCCTCAACTGCGTATGCATCAACTGCTCTACGCTTTACATTGCCGGCCATGACACCTTTAACGAGGAAGTCTACCTGAACTCCGAGCTGAAGGGCATGGACCGTCTTTCGGACATTCGCAGCCGGTCGGTCGACTATATTACCAAAGCCTTCCGCAACAAGGCTGGGGTATGTGCGACCTGCGGGACGCAGGTTCTCAAGAAGGTCGAGAAGATTCAGGGGACGGTATGTACGCTACAGGGCAAGATCACGGGCGGAGACGAGTCGGTTCCCATCCAGCCCGAGATGGTCCTCCGCTGCTTCCAGCACATGACGGACAATACGGTAAAGATTCTGGGCTTTGACACCAAGTACTCCCACCCCGCGTGGATGGTGTGTACGGTCTTGGCGGTTCCTCCCCTCACTGTTCGCCCGCCCGTGATGATGGAGGACAATCAGCGCATGGACGACGATCTGT
>Ga0114973_10003032_pt1 | contig 11966 bp, 8 predicted proteins | sample M_140807_MF_Meta_FD_87025 | JGI IMG/M metagenome (GOLD analysis project Ga0114973, IMG submission 87025) | Freshwater microbial communities from Lake Montjoie, Canada to study carbon cycling - M_140807_MF_MetaG | ecosystem: Environmental > Aquatic > Freshwater > Lake | place: Lake Montjoie... | reverse complement strand
GCGGTCCTCCGCATCTTTTACGGCTTTCAGCAAGTCGGGGGGCGTCATACGCTCATCACGGGGCAGACTCATTTGAATACGGATAAACCGGTAGTGGCGGTCATAATGAATAGAGGCTATACGATGTCCTTCGGCACGCTTGGACCAGTTGTAGTATGTTCCAAGGGTATTTAATATACCAATAACCAACGACCCCACGCCAAGGGCAACGGACGACGTCATCGGGTCGCTAAAAAGGCTCGTCGAGCCGGCGTTCAGAAACGCTACCACACCGGAGCCAACAATAACGGGAAGGTCAATCAGCGTGCGACGGACAGAAAAAATCGTTTCGGAGCGTTTATGACACCACGCACGACCGTGTGCCTTTTCCGCCGTGTCTTTAAAATAATCCTCCAGTTCGGGGTTCCACGTGACACGGCTGTAATCTTCACTCATCTATTAGAGTGTAGGGCTTTTTTAAGGGGGGGATTCCGGGAAAAAGTCGGCACATTTTTCTATAAGACCGTCCTATAGAAAATTGTGGCGGAAAACTCCCGGAACCCCCGGACTAAGGCACCCAAGTAAGGGCGGGGCTGGGGTAGGCAAGATTACCCGCTCTGCTCGGGTTATTCAAGAAGTTATACGCTACGTAATACTGGAATGAGCCAGCAATCGGGGCACTGAAACGAATGTTGAAATCTACACGACCGGGAACAAGGGACACACGCCCAGTTGGTGGAATAATGCTATTTATTAGATGAGGAGTCCAATCGCCGTTTGACCCGGCATCACGCCACATTATAATAGCATCGTTGATGTTCTGGTTGAAAGGTGGTGGTAATTCAAACTGCGGACTGGAAGAAGCCAATCGTAATAGCACGTTTATCTCCCCGCCAACAAGGCTCTGGACGGGTAAATCGGCGGCTGCTATTTGTCCCGAGGCACTGTTGATTTGAATCTGCTGGTATGAGTTTCCAGTTGTGCCGTTGTCATAAAGACCACGCACATTCAAGTTCCACCAAGTCGGCTGGTTCGGTGGGTTCGGGACACCACGGTCGCCCGCACTTTGTCCCGCACTGGTTATACCTTGTGTCAGCCAATACACCAGCGGGTTATTCGGCTGTGATGTGAAAACATCCACCGCTCCGTAGTTGGAAAGCGTCTGTGGTGGGACTTGTGCCGCCGTCGGAGCCAACTCAACTTGTAGGCTGATTAAGCCGGGTGGGGGAGCCGTAGTAAATGTAATCTGAATACCACGGGCTTGAATATTACCCCCAAACGCCACGTTAGAAAGACTATAAACCAGTGGTGGTAATGTAAGACCGGGCTCCTCAAAATCCAAAATTGGAAGCACGTCCCACCGAGGATTGACACCATTAGCGTTGAGATACATCATAATGATTTCAGCCGGGAGGTTCGGCACGCCCGTGTCGGAGTTATAAATCTGCGTGAAGGGGTTGCTTTCGGGCGGTGGTGGGATGTTCGCCGTGGGGCTGTTCCAGAAGCCGCAGCCAGCACAGAAGTAAGTCGGGTCGGGAGTGTTGAGAACATTCTGCGTGAATGTAATTGCTCGCCCAATATCACCGTTCTGACTGCCGTCGTAGCGGTTAGGGGGGACGGTAATTTCAAGGTCGGTCGCAGCAAACCCAAACACCACCCGGGGTGTGTCTCGTGTCTGAGGCGTGGCACTGACGCACATTTTAGCCCACTGTCCCACGTTCTCCACGAAGACGCCGCCGCCGCCGGGAAGCCACTGCGGGTTTTGGTTGTAATACTGGACGAAGATGTAGTCAAAAAATCCAATGTGGTCGCCATCAAGCAAGGCGGGTGTGCCGGAGCGTCCGACGTAGTCTGACACGGGGCTGTTAGCAGCGGGAAAGGCTTGGTAGTCACCATTAGCGTTGAAAACGGACGAGTGAAATACAGCATTCGTGTCATTTGAAAAGGTGGGCTGAGGTGCGCACGATAGCAAGGCATTCGGAAGGTTAGTGCGGAAGTATTTAACAAAGTCAATCGCTTGTTGTGGGTTGCTTGGTCCAAGACCCTCCCAGTCCAAATCCAAGCCGTCAAAACTGAACGGCGTCGCACCACCATAACGAGCCCATCCGCTGGGGCTTGAGCCTACACCAAAGAAGGAATAAGCAATATTGTCGGCAAGGTTTTCGCCATTAGACAGTCCTTGTGCCACGTTCCACGTCGCACCACCCAGTGAAAGAATCACACGCACGCCATCGGTTTGTAGTTGTTTAAACAACGGAATAGGATTTGTGCCCGTAAATACGCCCGTATGACAGTCCCACGAACCAATTGTCTGATTACCGGACGTGTTGATAGACCAGCCACTAGTGTAGTCGGCACCGCCAGTCAAAAACGTGACAATAGCAAAATTTGTGGCGTCGTCCGGGAGTGGGGGCTGGGGGTTGAAGTTCTCCTCAAGAATGTTGGAGATTGGACCCTCACCAACTGCGTTAGAGCCTTGGATAAATATCTTGAACGAGTTCGGGGGTAGGCGTCCGCCAAGATTTGTCATTTCGCTAAAGGTCGCTGTGCGTGTGCCACGGTCATAGACAAACTTATAACTTGGATTACCAAACCTATCGGTTGAACCAATAGCGTAGCCTTTGAAATCATTAGCCTCGTTGAAAACGCCGCTGTTCTCTTCAAACGTAATAGCAACAGAGCCCTTGGATGTAATAGGGTCAATACTGTAGGCGACAAGGCGGATTGTCGGGGCGGCGGGGACACCCAGCGTTGTCATCGCCCCGCCACTGATATCCAGATTTGTTGTCCCGCTAATACCCCCTGCTCTGAGCCACACGTTGTTAATGGTGAAGCCCGGGGCAGTGCCTACATTATAAATAGTGGCGGTTTGTGTGTCTTCGTCAATAACAGCGGATAAATCGGTGCCGCCTTGAGTTGTGCTAAATCTAAAAAATTCGTTTGGTTGTCCGCCAGACCAACTGACGGATATTGTGCCCTTACCTAACACGGGGTCCCAGCCAGCCCCCGTCTGGATAAAATTAGACATATCAGAGGGAAGAACTGGCGGGGGAATACCCGTGGGCGGGCTGACAAAAGGAGCCGTAGCCGGATTCCACCAAACATTGTCGCCCGGATGAGGTGGCACACCGGGAACATAGGGCGGGCTTGAATTTACCACTGCGTTCAAAATATAGACTTGTCCGTTCCAAAACACGGTGTCTCCATAAGAATAATAGGCAACGCTACTCCAGTTAGCGACATCCGCTGATAAAGACGTCATTCTATAACAAATAAAGATATTTTTGTCCGGGCAGCACGCCGGTTTCGTGATTTTCTTTAAGCCAGTCCGGGGATTCCGGGAAAAAGTCGGCACATTTTTCCTATAGGGCTCCTTAAGAGAAATGTGCCGGAAATCTCCCGGAATCCCCGGGGGCTAACAAAAGATTTTTACCGCCCATACTAAGCCCGCTATTGATTTAGGAGTCGAGCGGAGTGTTTTGATATTAACCACTGTGGGTAATGTTTATAGACGCACACCCATCGCCCCATCTTTTTGAGGTCCCGCACATCGTCCTTGGATAACCCAACGTGCGTTTTCAGCAAATAACCCAAAGCGTGAAAAGAAGTGGCTTGAGGATAAACAATAATGTGAGTTGCTTCATTAAGTAAAAGACGGGTTTTTTTGTAATTAGTAAGGTAATGTGATAAACACAGCATAGTTGTATTAGTATGACGCCCCATTGTAGCCAAGTCATCTATTAATTTATGAATCGTCTTTTCTTCAGCCCCCGTAAAAGTGTCGTAGTCGTCAAAAATAATCATACAGTCCCGGAACTCCTCCAAGTCGGAAGGAAAGTCATCCACAAACGACTTTATCTTGAGCCGCTTCGGGGGCGGGTTCATTTTATCCAGTGTCTCATCCTCCCCCAGTTTGGATAGCAGATAAACCTCACGGTCGGGGTGTAGTTTCTGGTAGAACTCCGCCAGACTCCGGGCGAGATACGACTTACCGGACCCGGACGCACCGGCTATATAAAACACCTCCCGCTTCTTCGGGTCGGGCGACGGCAGCACTTGAAACTCCGAGTCCTCCGGGAGTTCCACTTGTGTGCTCTTGGACTCATCGGCTATCATCCGTTCATACAACTGGCGACCCAACGCCCCCTCCCCCACCAAGTTATCGGGAGCAATATCATTACGCCGGGCTTCGTTTAGTCGCCCCATTAGTTGAACCCGCTCTATCGGCTTGAGCGTCCGCAGTTCCGTGCTATAGTTCTTAGCCAACGCCTCACGCCGGGGTGCCTTACCGCCTTTCTTGTTGTCTTCGTCGTGAATGTAGAGCACCTCCTTGTCAAACTCACCCCCTTTTACCACAGCAATAGGTTTCGCTCCCTTTGATTTCTCAAAATTGATGCTCGGCATATATAGTTTATACAAAGATTTTTCAAAAAGTGAAAAACACATTTTGAAAACCCATATAAGCGGGGCTAATTAGACCCGGAACACTGGACGATAATTACAGCGTCCGCCACCCTTTATTACCGCTTTGGTGGAGTTGTTTAACACCCGTTCAATCTCGTCATTAATGACCTTGAGACGTGCGATAAGCCGGGCTTTGCTTTTGATTTTTAGTGCCGTATGTATGTCTTCAATCAGCCGGGGCTCTATTTTTAAGAACGCCGGGATAGTGTAGATATTAGCAAAACGATTGACAAACTCATCCATCTCTTGTTTAATCATCTTAATAGGGGCGTCAGCATATTCCAGTAGCGACAATAGTGTCGCCATATCGGTTTGAATCGTATAGAGCCGACCCAAGTCGCTGGTAAGGATTTTATTCAGCCGCTCCAGCGACGCCTTGTCGTTTGATAATTTAGCAAGGCTAAACTTCCGTTTCAGCACCTTGAATAACTTACCCTCCAACGTGTATGACTCAATAGCGTCCTTCAGCGACGTTTTGATGTCTATTTTTGTGTCGTTAATAGGCTTGGAGCCCAGCCAAAACGAGTATATACAACTGAACTCAGCAAAGCGGTTATTGCTGACGAGCCCAATAGCGTCAATCTTAACTATAGACGGGTCTTGAACTGCGTCGGCTAGCGTAAGCGTGCGACCATCACGCAGCCGCTGTTTTCCGGCTTTGATAAGGGCGGGGGTCCAGCGGACAATGTGGAACTTGATATTATTTTTAGCCACAAGCAACTCGGCGTGGCTAAGCCGGGGCTTGAGGTAGGGCACTGCGTCATCGTATTCGTATTGCGTGATGATTTTATCAGCGAGCAATTTTTTCAGCAGTGCCTTTGCCTCAGATGCCTTGTATTTGTCGCCGGGTAGAACCTCCCACTCGGGCACCAGCCCAGCCTTGATGTCGCCCACAAAGACGTTTGGAAGAGCCTTGAGCCCAGCCACAACGGACTTGAACTTACGCACGATTTTAGCGACGGCGGCTTCCTTGCTGCCGGTCAGCCGCACAGTGTTGTAGCAGTCGTAGTCGCCCGTGTATTGCTGCGACCGGAGACTCTGCGAGCCCACGATTGAAATATCCTTGGTGCCGGTAAAACTGAGCGTGCTGATGACTTTAATAGCATCGCTGGGGTAGTTCAGCGGATACTGCTTCTCCTTGATAATGTCGCTCATCTAAATAGTGCGGGGGATTTTATAGGGCGACGACAGTGAAAGGAATGTCTAATACTCCTTCTGTGTCAGTAGCAGCATTGTAGTTTAGAGACGACGTATGTAAAATTATTCTACAAATATAGTTTCCGGCTGTAAAACCCGCCCAGCCGGTTTCTACAATAATGTCCGTAGTAAAAGACACATTCGTCAAACTAGCACTTAATGAGGTAGTCACCACAGTAGGGTCAAGGTTCTCGAGTCTTCTAATAAGAACCGCCGTGGTTCCAGCAGCAAATACATCCATCTGTAAGTCCCAATGATTTACTGGATTTAGCGGCACCGGTTGTTGCCACGAAAATCTGGCGGTTAAGCTAGTGCTGCCTTCAGTATTTCCAGACACGATTGAACCATCATACGGGTCTCTTGTTCCGAGCAGAACGGAACCCGACCCACTTGCTAATAAATTTTCGGAAGCACCCAACGCTAAAACTGTTATCGTAACTGTTGCCCCCAACCCAATTAAACTATAAAGCGACGACGAGGACCAATTCGTGAAGCCGTCCGTTTTCCGTTGGAAAAATGCTTCAGACGTTGTAGGGTTAATAGCCGACCAATAAATGTCATATGCCGTCGCCCCATCAACTGCGGTCCAGTTAGCACCAATAACTATAGTATCATTGTTCCAATAAGGAGTCACGGTTAGTGTGGGGACCACTGGATTAGAACCACTTGTAATATCAAGAGATGATGATAATCCGGCTGTTTCTCCAAGATACGGGGTAATTAGTGCTACAAAATCAGATGCCGGTGCGACGTCAGTAAAAGTATAAGTAAGAATGTTTCCGTCATTAATAGTAATTTCGGTAGAATCATCACCAGCAAACGGAGCCAATAATAACACATAACTACTATACACCGCACCGCTGGGTTTCGTCCAAGTCAAAATAATATCAACCGGGTTTCCGTCGGGGCTGCTGCCTAAAAATGTAGCAAGTGGTGGCACAGTCGGGGGAGGGGGAGGAGGAGAAGGAGGAGTGGGACCGGGTGGAGCCGGCACACGTGCCGTATTTAGACCCACCGCCGGTAGTTGCGACGGTATCGCAGCACCGTTCAAGGGCTGCCAGAACTCGGGGCTAATACGGGGCGGTGCCGAGCCCGGAATAAAGCCCGGCAGTTGTGGATGTGAGCCGGTCAAACCATCGTCGCCCAGCGACGCAGCCACGCACCTCCAGTAAGAGCCCGGCGACTCCACTGGATACATTACTACGTCGCCCGGCTTGTATGATTTATACTCGTCCCACACGGGTGCGGGTGGTGTCGCCAGCGTCAAGTTTAACCAACACCCCCCGTTGGTGTTTGCTGGAACCGGGGGGTTAGCAACCGGAACATAAATACCGGGCGACGACGACGGGACGGAGTTGAGCGTGATAGGATATAAATCGGGAGAATATCCGTTTCCTATTTGAGTCCCGTTGTCAGCATAAAAAAATAACAACCAGTTCTGCCCCGCCCAATTGACAACGTCCCCTAAAAAATAATCCTTGTTCTGGTCCCACACCGGATACGGGGGCGATATATTTGGTACAACTAACATATTCGGATTATCACCAAGAGGCATTTTCTATACTATAAAATAATATTTTTATGCGGTAGTGATTTTAGGAACGGCAGCCGTTCCTTTTAGCGGCGTTGATAATTGCGTCCAAGTCTGTGTCGGTCCGCTTACACCCGTTAGGGACTGGGGGGTTCCACGTGCTGCCAACGACGGGTTTGGAAAAAAAGGCACGGGTGTCTGTGTGTCGGGATTTATGAAGTTCTGCCACGCTGGTCTTGGAACAATTGGTGTCCGCCCCGGTTGTGTGCCGACGAAGCCGCTGTTGAAGTTTGTCGGCTGCGACGACACTTGACCGGCGGTAGGTGGGTTGTTGAAATTGTTGTCAATTTTGGACGCCCAGTATGTGCCGGGCTTACCGGGAGGATACATTACTATCTGTCCGGCACTGTAACTTACGTCTGGGAAAGGCGACCAAGGCATCGCCGGGGGGCTAGCAAGGCTCAGATTAACCCAGCAACCACCGTTAGGGTTGTAAGCAACCGGAGCACCACCAGTATTAGTATTATAAATACCGAGTCCGTTTTGACAAATCTGACGCCGCACCGGGTTGAAGGCGTCGCCAAGCGGGGGCACTGTTCCGTCTGATTGATATAAACACACCCAGTTCTGTCCGGCGTAATAAACAACCTCACCGCCGTTGTATGATGTGGAAGCCGACCACGCTGGAAAAGGCGGGCGTATTGTGGGTGTCACAAAAATGTTAGGATTTGACATCTATATAACATCACAAGAAATTATATAGATGAAAATGAGCCGCCAATATTTACATTGGAGCGGGTCTGAAACTGGGAAGGGGTAGTGGTTGGAGGCTTTCGGGACCCCCCGCACTGACACCGGGACCGCTTCCACCATACCCCGGTATGTAAGGAATCAGCGGGTTAAACGCAGTTGTTTGAACGGGGCTTGATATTAACGACCACAAGTTGTTTAGACCCGGCTGTGGGTAGATAATTGGTTCATCAAAACCCTTGGAATCTAAAACACCCGGTAGTAAATTGGTATTACGCCCGGGAACATTTGGTGGAGCAGTTGTTGGTCCGTTAGCCCGCCACACGACCGTGGGGTCTGGAAATGTAACCAAATCGCCAAGTTTGTATTCACCGTAAATGCTAAAAGGGGGGATTACTGGGGGGTTATTAAACTTTATCCACATCGCCCCGGTTAAATTTATCGCCCCCAAACCACCCCCGTCTGGTGAATAAAGACCATTACTTGTGGGAGTTAAAAAACTGGTGTCTGGGTCTCTCGGGTAAATAAAATTAGCACTAGGCTGCGGAAAATAAGACTGTTCGTAAGAATCTGCTATAAACATATAGTTCTCCCCTTTCCACTTAACACAATCACCAGACCTATACGGACCACCCCACTGTGGAGATGATTCAAGTGCTGCCGGCTGGAACGTTGGATAAGGAAGAGCCAATGCCGGGTTTAAAAAAAGATTAGGACGAGGCGGATAAGAAGGAGGCATTATATTCTATAAATACATTTTTATCCAAACGCCACATTATAGCCACCAGTCTCTTTGTCAAACCGCTTACTAATAGCAGCACCAAGGCGTCGGGGTTCTGCGGACGCCTTCTGGGTGCCCTTCAACGCCTCATAACCGGGTCCGCTGACATTGACCGCACGAGGCTGGTTAAAATATGCGGCGTCGCCACGACCATTGCTTTTATACCACTCACCGGAAGCATAGCCAAACTCATCACGGGGCGTAGGCTTGAAGCCGCTACGGTCGCCACGACGCACAGTGGGCTGTTCGTCGTCCTCCCGCACAGTCCCACGCTTACTGAACCCGGACCGCCCCCGTCGAGCACCGCCCACATATTCGGGGTCCTCAGCCAGCACGGCGTTCTGTGCGAGGCGGATTTGCTGCTGTTCGCCCGGATGAACCAGACCCGTCAAGAAAGGTGTGCCAGTGCGTTTGAGGTCCTTACCAAACTTGAGACTCTTAATAAGCGACTTGGATAATGCCGCACGCTCAGCATCTGAACGATTGACATTGTCAGCCATAGAAGTCAAATAACTATTCAACCGCACAATAATTGCTTGGATTGACAACAAGTTCTCAGTAGGCACATCCACACGCACGCCACGTGCGACACCGGCTACAAGGTCGGTGATTGTTTCAAACTCAGAATTAATGCGGCTGATTTTTTCACGCAGTGCCGTCAAGTCGCCTTCGTCCATTGAGGGAGCAAGAACAAAAACCAAACGCAGTATCTGATACAACTGCTGAAAGCCAAACTGTGAGAGATTTCCAATAACTGCGTTAAGTTTGCGTCCAGTAATACCGGGACGGGCGTTGCCAGCATCTTCCTCCTCATCCTCCTCATCTGCGTCGCCCTCATCCACGTCCGCCTCAGCATCAACGTCTTCCATCGCCGCACGTGCCTCATCGGTCACATCCATCAGTTGCTGGATAGCAAGGTTCAACTGAATAGTCATCTGTTGTTCGTCGCCCGGGTGTGCTCCGGGCACTGGTCCGGACGATAATTTAGCCGGAGGAAGACCCACTTCAGCCGCCGCTGCGTCAATACGATTTAACTGCCCCACACGTTCGTTTAGTTTCTGCTTGCCATACACTTGTCCGGCTTTTGTGCGTAGCACGCCACCAGACACAGCGGCGGGTTCGGTTTTTGCCCTATACGACGTCAAGGAGTCTAACGCACCGGCGTAATGAAAAGGGGCGGAGTTCAAATCACGACGTGATGACTCAGTAATTGCTGCCCCAAACGACGGATTAGCAAACTTGCGTTGTCCCAGCACGGGCTGAGGAATGAAGCCCATACCGTGTGGCGTAGTTGTGTATCGTTTAGCGGCGTTAATTGTGGAAGCAACAGCGGCGTTAGACATAAAATCCGCTTCGGCTTTGCGGGCGAGTCGTAAAGCATTTACATCTGCGTCGCCTACATAGGGGCTCATTGGTGGGGCGGCGGACGGAAAAAATCTTTCTGGTAGTTTGCGGGCGGAGTAGTATGATGCGTATGCCTCCGGAAACCCGAGATTTAGTGCCGTTGATTCAACCTTTTCTGTCGCTACTGCGGACATTTCTATATTAGAATATTATATTTTCTTTTGTTTGGTTTTTTAGCGGCGTTCATAAGCCGCCCAGCCCCCCGCTGCGTCAAAGCCGGCTTGTAGTTCGTCCAGTTCTTTGTCGCCCATATGCCCGCTCAGCAAAAGCCAAGCAAGGTAAAGGTCAGAGGGGTCGCCGGGGCTGCGTTTGAGCCCGGTGCTCTGCTTCCAGCCGTCCATCAGCATCGCCTTCTTGCGGCTGTCCGCCCGGGTCATTGCCCGGGTGTGCCTCATCGTGTCGTAAATCTGGTTGGTGTAAATCATTTGTCGCTTGTGTGGCTGTGGCTCTTTTGTCCGACAAGCCAAACATTGGACCAACGGGCGTTCAAATTTTTGGTGTTTTTTTAAGTCCCCCCGGGGATTCCGGGAGATTTCGGGCACATTTTTCCTATAGGGCTTCTTAAGGAAAATGTGCCAACTTTTACCCGGAATCCCCGGACTGACTTAAAGCCCAAATCGCCGTTTGTAGTCCCGGGCAGATGCTTCCAATGTTGGTTTGTTCCAAAGAATATATAGGCTCAAAAATCCCGCCCGTGTGGGGTCGCCCGTGTTAAGGTCTTTACGGTGGCGACGCCAATAACTATCACGTGCTTTTTCGTCACCCGTCAGTGTAAAATCATTCATACCGGCGGAACCAAAGTGCGTTCGTTTTTGTCGCCCATTTTCACCCTCAAAAATCGCCGTCCATTTCTTGCCCTTCCGTTGCGACGGAACGATGTCTAATAATTTCATTCTAATAATTGGAATGTAATTATTTAATACAGCCCTTCTTTCTTCACAATCTTACTGGCTTCAATCAGCGACACGCCCCGCTTCTTCATTACCTCAGACACGATTGCCGCCCGACTGCGTCGCTTATCGCTTGGACCGGCTTTTGCCCGACGACGTTTTCCGCCCTCCAGCACGACCGTGTCGCCCTTTAACGCCGGAGTCTTGCGGGGACGCCCACGCCCACGCCGTCCGGGTAGGCGTCGGGGGTTTGCGACAAGGTTTCTGACTTGATTTGCGGCGTCATACGCCTTACCCGCTTGTCTATACATTTCTCTCAACGAGTCAATACCTTGGTAGTTATCACTGGTCTTAACAATGTTCTGAACCGCCGTAGCCGCCTTATTTGCGGCGTTGAGTGCCGTCGCACCGGACTTGATTTGTGTCCCCAGTAGCGGGTCGCCAAACTCCGCCCCCACAAGATTGAGAGGAATCTCCGCCATACCCGCCACGTCCGCAGCCTTAGGAAGGATTTCGCCCCGCAGTTTTGACTGAGGATTGACAAACTCATTTTTGATTTTCTCACCCAATGAACGTTCGGGCTGCTGCTGCGGGGCGGGTGCCGCTGTGCTGTAATAGCCCGCACCAAACTCCTTCACAAAACGCCCGCCGTGGTGCTCCATTAAGTGAGACGCCATCTGGACGCCCAGTGTGTGTGCGTGGCTTACGGGGGGCTCACGCAGTTTAGCGGCTTTGAACTCATCAATCGCACCGCCCACAATATGCCCCGAGCCCTTCTTACGAATGTTGATTAGGAACTGTGCCCGCTTCTTTGTCGTCTTGCTGTATTTTTCGGGGTTAGCCATAACTTCGTCAGCAAACTCTTCGGGGGTCATTTTGTGTTTTAAGGCTTCCTTTGTAAAGGCACCGTGCTTCATTTTTGAGACGGCTTCTTGAATCCACTTCTTCTTACGCCCGCCCTTTACCGACT
>Ga0114973_10003031_pt1 | contig 11972 bp, 9 predicted proteins | sample M_140807_MF_Meta_FD_87025 | JGI IMG/M metagenome (GOLD analysis project Ga0114973, IMG submission 87025) | Freshwater microbial communities from Lake Montjoie, Canada to study carbon cycling - M_140807_MF_MetaG | ecosystem: Environmental > Aquatic > Freshwater > Lake | place: Lake Montjoie... | reverse complement strand
GATGTAAACTTTGTAATATCCATTTAATTGCTCCCTTTATGCTCCAACCACTTCTTCAAAGCTCAAACCACTTGGGGTAGCAATGAAGTTGAGTTGAATGAAGTTGATTGACTTGTTTGGTTTGATATAGATATCAGCAACGAAATTGTTTGAATCAATTACTTGTGGTGTGTTGTTTGTTTCATCGCAAACTACACGGAAATCTGTGATACCTCTTCTTCCCAAAACATTTCTGAGATATGGAGTTACAAGATTTACAAATTGTGCTCTTGTAAATTCGTCATTGAATTCGAAGAGTTGGAATTTTGCAGCAGTTGCAATTGACTTCTCAAGAATGATGAACAATCTGCGGACGTTGATTCTATCAAAAGCAGATGGTCTGCTGAGTAGAGTCTTGTCTCCGAACAATACTGGTCCAATGCCAGGGAAGGATACAACTGGATTCATACCAATCTTATACAAATCATCACGTTGTCCTTGATTTGGATTGAATGGTAATTTGATTACTCTGTTGATACCACCACGGTTAAGACCGGCTGGTGAATACCAAGGATCGTTATTCAAATCGGTTCTTACGCAAAGACCAGCAATGTCTGCGTTGAGTGGAACGTAAACATATTCATCGTTGTAATTATCGTATTGTAACTTATATCCGGTATCAGCAACACCATAGGAGGTTGAGTCGCCATTTGTTCTGAAAGTAATAATATCAGCCAAATATGCGGTTGGTGTTTGGTTGAAACCGTTTGTTGGATATGGAGAAACGAAAGCAATTACGTCTTTTCTTGTTTCTGCAATCTCTGTTACACGGTATGCAGCACTCTTACCCAATGGTCCAGTAATGAAGAGTGCTACATCAATGATTTCTGGATCACCCATATAGGTGTTGAATGCTTCGGCAATATCGTCATCAACTGGTGTTACTGTGTCTAGAGCACCGCCAGCCAAACTACTGACTACCAAATTCTCGCCGTTAGTTGTTCTCATAACCTTGAAAGCAGTTGCAGAAGATGCAGTCAATACGGTTCCCCAAGAAGTTGAACCGGAAGAAACCGATACTGCTGCTGTGGTGTTTGTGGCACTACCATCCAAATGTGCCAAGGACCAAACGTATTGGGATTGGTTATTGATTACATCTTTGTAGTAGTTGGTTGTGCCGTTTTCGTTTACTGCGTTTTGTGCTTTTGATAGATAAGCAAACTTCTCCAAGACAGTTCCTGGCGTACCAGAGAACAAACCATCTTCGTCTATGACGAGAACGTGAATTTCGTCTTTGAGAAGAGAAGATCCGGTCAAATTGGTTACCCAAGGAGATGTGCCTGGAAGACCATCAAAATACTTGATGTAATCGACATATTGATTGATGTTGCCGTCAGTATCGGCACCATAAGTTGCCGTAGCATAGTAGTCAAGAACTACAACTTTAAGACTGTCACCAAGTGCGCCTGGGTATTTTGCTGCCCAGAAACCGTTACCAGCGGCAAATGCTCCGTATGCTTGATAGGAAGTTAAACTGCATAAGGTGTTGCCATTAATAGCAGTTCCACCGGAAGTAGAAGTCTTTGAAACATTTGTTGAATTAATGAATCTAACAACCTTTAGATTGTTTCCGTATGACAAGAAGTTTGCAGCAGACCACCACCAACGGTTATACTTTGCTGCATCTGTTGTACCGGAAGTGGCTTTCATTGGTTTACCAAAGATTTGAGCCAATTCCTTCTCGCTAGTGATTGTTACGGGTTCATTTCCTGGTCCCCATTGGAACAAACCAACCATACCGGCTGGGGTTGTTGCAACAGCGGGGACTAGAAGGGTCACATCTTTTTCTGTTATATTTACGCCTGGGCTTATTTGAAATGCCATTTTTTCTCCTTTGGACGCCTTTTCAGTATCCTATAATTAGAAAATACTCTTATTTGCTAGGAATATGTATAATTCTACTTCGTTTGATATTTTACAAAATGGAATCACCAAACTCACTGCCAAATTCGTCCATCTCGTCGTCAACCCCACTCAAAAACCCAAATGGCATGACTTCTTCCTCAATCGCGTCAATCTGTTTCTGGAACAATGTTTTACGAATATCCAAATCAGTTAAATCTTTAAAATACGTCTGAGTACTCAACCAACCAAACAAAACCAAGCACATTACCAAGTCATCGTTACTTCCCGTATCCGCTTCATAAGAATTATTTTTTGAAATAAAGGTAACAAGTTCTCGCATGATATCTATATCGTTGATAATCAGTTTGTCGCTTTCAACCATAGATTTCAACACAGAGCATCCTAGACGCTTTACTACCTTCGTGGTACGGACTCCAAGTTGAGTATCCGAATTACCAAACCCACCGTCTAGAGTCTGTCCTTTTCTTCCTCGAACAGAAGATATTAAAACATTCTCGTATTCCAGTTCTTTATACAAAATATCAGCAACTTGTCCGCCAATATCATTAACTTCAACTAACACAAATGCGTCATTGTATTCCCGTGAAGTATTCATAATAACATTTGGATACACCATAGGTGACATCATATTATTTTTGAATATTGCAACTACCTTATAGGGCATTTCAGTAACATCAATTATACAAAATGCACTATAGTCCAATCCCTGTCCACGGGAAGTATCTACCAATGTTAAGTAACTATGCTTTTCCTTTGGTTTTTCATATACTCGTAACCCATCATCATTTTTATAAATCGGATTACGGAATACCAAAGTTTTCAGTTTATTTGCACTAATTAGTGTATTCGTGGAACCAATGAAATCGCATTCGTGTTCTGTACGGAACTTGTCCTCAGAACCCAAGTTTCTTATTTCTTGTTCACGCCATACTTGATCTCTGCCGGGAACCTGACTCCAGTGAATTTCTACATTCTTAAAGTCATTTCTGTGTTCCGCAGAATCCACCCAGATCTTATAGAATAAATTCAATCCGTTAGGTGTTGAGATTATTACTAATTTAGTACTTTTACCTGAAGTGATTGTTGGGAATACGGATGTATAGAAATCCGTTGCAATGTTTTCTGGAACGTGAGCAAACTCATCCAACATGATAAGATTAAAAGAGCCACCACGGATAGCGGAAGCAGAAGTAGCAGCAGCAACAATTCTAGAACCGTTTTCCAGTTCTATACTCATTTTGTTCCATTCTTTAATTCCCTGCTGCAACCATTTTGGTAGATACTCATAAGCAACCTTAAGTCTGTCCATGTGCAATTTTGCTACTGTTTGCTTGTTAGCAAGAATTGCCACATTGCTTGTAGGATTGAAAAGAATATACCAAAGAATATAAGCCACTAAGGTTGTAGACTTGCCGCACTGACGAGGCATTTTACCAATAGTGAATCTGTTTTCATTGATAGTTTCGACAAACAATTCTTGGAAATCAAACATGTTAAAGTTGATAAGTCCTTTGTCCAGACTTACAATCTTTACATAATTCTTAATAAAGTATATCGGATCTTGAGAACATTTAACGTATTCTTCCACTTGTTCTGGTGTGAAAGAAACATTAACATTTGCTCTCTTAAGATTTGGATTTCCGAGATATGTTCTCTCTTTATTCTGCATCTATAATATCACCATCATTATGTTCTAACTTCTCAATTTCTTTCATCTTACCGCGCAGCAGTTTTTGCAAATCTGCGGTGCTACCAACAAAAATCGAATTGTTGGTTGTGATTGAGTTGGGAGCATTATTAGTTTGCGGCTCTCCTTTAATCACTTTCATTTTGTTATGCATATCCAACAGATCTTTATTTGTTTCCGCAACAGTCTTGATCAATTGAGCAAGAACTTCATATGCTCTTGGTTGTTCTGTTTCTGAAGCAAGATTCAATATACCATCAATTGCGGTAGTTCCCTTACCAATCAATTCTTTTAGATTGTCCCGAACTGTAAGATAATCTTTATCCAGATCATCTTTCTGCACAGTAATCTCTGTTACTCTACGGGGTTCCGATGATTCAGGTTGTGGTGTTGATTCTATATTAAAATGTTTTTCAAGTTCATCAAATGCCATAATTTATCCATTAATAATCTGTAATTACTGTTCTTATATCATAGTCGTCTGAAGCAACCAAATCTCTTCCAGATTTTAATTCAATCTTATCGCCATTAGTATCTAGGACATATTCACCATCGGTATCCTTAAGATACACAACACCATCTATATGAATATTTACTAATTTCTTTGACATATTAATCCAGATTGAATAGGTTTACATCAATTATCTTGATCAGACCAGATTGTTTTACTGGTCCATAGAATAGTGTTCTAGCAACAAATTTAAGTTCATATATAATAGTTCTTTGATTTTCGTCTTTAAATGAACCTTCAAATTGTTGATCAGTTTCGGTTGAGATCAGAGTTATTGGAATATCTATTTTTTCGTATTGATCTGCAAGAATAGTTGGTTTGATTGTAATAGTAAATTCAGGCGTAAAATATGGTAATATTTGTTCTACTATTTTCAAACCATCATCCATTGCACGAGTATAGATGAATAGAGAATAATTCAGTTTATATGGTACTTCAGCAAAATGGTGGTGAATTATTACATCACCATTTGTTTGTATTTTTTCTGCTTTTCTTGTTGTTATACTGTTTCTTTTTCTTTCAGTATCGTATTCCAAGCCAGTCATCATAAATGACATTCTCGGTAAAGTCAAAGAAGTTGCATAAGCCTTTGGATCATCCAATTCCAAATTAAGACGTTCCATCATTCTTTCTTTTGGAGAATATGATAGTGGAACTTTTATCTTCTTGTATGTTGTTCCTTCTCCACGTTCAATGTATATGTTATTGAACAGCGTACCAAATGACGCAGTTATCTTTTTTGTAATACCATGATAGAATGTTGTAAACATCAGTATTTGTTCTCCGAGAATGGATCAACTTCTGTAAAATCAATAATATCACGGGTACGAGTTTCGATATTAGTATTGTCGCTAGATTGTCTCTTATCTTGTTGAGAAGTTATAGTATCGTCAACAATACCATCGGAGTCATAGTCTAGATTTTCAGTTACTGTTTTACTTATATCGTCCTGTATAGCATCAATCTCAGACATACCAGTATCCAAAGTTTCGTGAGAATACTTGAAGAGTTCACACTCTAACTTATAGGTGTAGAGTTTTCCAAATTGGAAAAACACTTCTTTTGTATCTACGAATTTAATTTCAAATAATCCTTTGGTGAATGGTAGGAATATCAAATCACCTTCCATTGGATTGCTTATTTGAACTGGTCTATCAGTCATTACTGGAAACTTGGATGCTTCCTTTTGGAATCGGCGTTTTGAAACTACCAGACTGAGAGTATCTCTTATTTCTAAACCAAACTTGGAAATGATTTCTCTTTCACCCGAGAACCCAGAGAAGTTATCCATGAACATCTCTATTTCAATAGCATCCTTAAAATAGGAAGACGAATCTTCACCAAACATCTGATCCAAATTAACAAAACGTCTTGGAATATAATAGACATTTATTCCATTCATCTTAATGGATTCCTCGACAAGATCTTCCATGAGATCTTGTTGTGGTTTATAATCGTAATTATTGATGTATGGATTTAATGCCATATTAACCTATGAATCCTGTTGGTGGAAGTTCGTATTTTTGTTGAATCTCGTCTTCTATCTTTTCTATTTCAGTCTTTGCTTCGGACGCCATGTTTGTACCATTAAAGGTTACACCTCCCGGCAAACTCATACCAGAATACTTAGAAAGGTTTAATCCCCATTGATACTTTATCAATGCTGTATAGTATATCTTTAATAGACGATCATTATAGATCTCTGGATACAAAGAAGGATTGAGTATTCTATATCCCTCGAACATCAAATAATCTCCGGCTGTCATCTTTTCTTTCCAATTAGTTTCGATGTATATCCGGTTTGTCACTCTACTGAAATCAATCATCTTCTCTGGAGTTAACATATCTTGCAACATTTGCATGTGGGTTCTGGTTATGTTATAACCAATTAGAGAATCACCATATGTGTTTGTTCTTAATCCGTACAAATCGTTAAGAGCAATTTGGTATTTTGCATCAAACATACCCAAACCACCCAAGGTATCAAACAACTGAAAGCAACGAATTACACTAATTATAGAATTACCATCTGGATCTATAGCAGGGGATGCTTCAATTGCTCTACTGTATCCAGGCTGTATAGGTGCTGCTAGTGTTGGTTTTGTTATATCCACATAACCATTATTGATGTCTTCTTCTGTTACTTGTTTCTTGAAGAAAGCGCGTTCTACACCGTCAAAGTGGTATTCTGCAAAGAATTGCAAAGCATCGTCCATACGATCCTCTAATTGAGAATCATCTACGTTTACTTGAACTACAGGATAACCCAACCTTCTCAGGCAGTATTGTTTTAGAGTTTCCCGTGAATAGGGTTTTGCCATGTAAAAATCTCCTTGATTCTACATTATTTATAAAACCAAGGAGATCCTTATTTAATTATTAAGTTAACTTATTCTTTAAATAGATATTGAATTTTTGCCAAATCGGTTACAGACAACTTCAAATTGTCTCCCAGATTGTCAACTTCAATCTGTTCCCATTGCATGTCAATCTCTTCGTTAAGGAATTCTGAGAATTCTTTGACAAATGCTTCCTTATTTTCTTCCGAAACGGTATTACCATCAACGGAATATTGCTTGATTAGTTTGAGTCTTTGATCTTCAACCAACTTGACTTCAGCATTCAAAGCATTTAGAAGTTTCATTAACTTGAATGATAACTTAGTTGGAAGAGGTTCCTCAATTAATTTATTCAAAACAGATACAGAACTATAAACATCAATCAATCGCACTTTCATGGTTTCTCCTTATAATAAAGATGTGCTTATTATATAGCAAAGTTTTTCAAAGTCAAATTATTACGGCACATTATCTGTTCCTGTAGCATCATATACCCAAGACTTGTAATAATAATCTAAAAATTGTTTATATGTGAATGATGTGGTTCCGGCTGGATATAGATTTAAACAACCTTTATACATTACTGGAGTTGGATCTGTACTGGATACAACCCGCCTCCATAGATAAAAACGATCATAATATGTATTACTAAATGTGCTGGTACTGGCATTTATCCATTGTCCTACACCACCACCACCTTGATCGGACGTTAAGGTGGTAGTTGGTGATGAAGTGCTTTGATAGAAATCAATATTACTAAAATAACCATTCACATTAGTAAAAGAACCAGTCAAAAATGTACTTTGAACTATGACAGGATGTGCAAAATTGGATGTTTGATCGACAATGGTTGTTGATCCTTTTAAAATTGGAGCACTTTTTCCATTCAAATTCTTGCAATTAAAATGAATAGGATAGAAACTTATACTTCTTATAAGTTGTTTGATATTATCAAATACATTTTGTTCATTTAATAAAGAGACAACACAACCACTACCAGAAAAATTCAATTCAATAACAATATAATGCGTCGAATTAAAAGTTGGATAACCGAAAACATTCCACTGCAATAGTGGAAATTGACCAAGATCTTTGGCAGAAGTAGTAGTCGTTATACCTTTTTGTGTTAATAGATTTGCAATAGTCAGAGGACCAGCAGGAACTGTTTGTCCGCCGGGTGTAGTATACCCAAATCTATTTTCCTCATAATAAAAAGATGTTGTTGATAGTTTTGATCTGGATTGATCTACTATTGGCAAACCATTTTTAATATTAAATCCTGTAAAATCGCACAATGCTTTCCAAACAGTACCTTCTGCCACCGATAATGTGGAACCAGACGGTAATGCAAATACGAAATCACCAGTACCATCGTACTCATCTGGACCATTAGACATGAACTCAAAAATTTGAGGCAGAGTCATATTATTCATTTTGACAATTTTGCTAATCAGAGAAGAATCTAATGTAACATATATTGGCAAAGTATAACGAACTTTGGCAGTTGCGGTTTCTGTATCTCCTTCTGTATTCAAACTAACAACAGTACTAATGTCTCTGAAGAATTGAAGTCCTGTAGATGAATCTAATGGTTTCAAAGAATTGATTGGAGGTATCTGGAATACCTGTCTGCACATATCATCAATTGGACCATAGAAACAATTTTCACAACAATCATTTGAATCTGCCGAGGACAATTCAGTCGGAAGGGTACGATCTGTTGCAGTGTTTTCTGCATATACTATGTAAGTGTATGGATTTAATTTAGTATCTGGACCTACAGTTACTGTTTCTGCACCAGCAAACAATTTACAATCGTGTCCAAAACCATCATTACTCATTACAGAAACACTAAATGGATTTTGTCCTGGGTCCCAGCCTCCCGCCGGACCGGGCACGCAAGTTCCGGGTATTGTATCGGGATTATTCGTGATTGCTTCTATGTATTGTTGACTTCCACCATAACCCCAATTCCAACAATCTGAATATGCCCAAGATTCGTAGAATTGTCTTCCATAATATGCTATACAATATTCTTGACCACAACGCATATTTGTTATGTCATTGTCAGTCATATTTGGATCATAATTAGTTTCAAACAATACCTTTCTGTTATAGAAAGGATATATTGATGAATTTCTAGTTGCTGCAACTGTTGTTGGTGCGTATCTCTGATCGTATGCACCAGTTGGAACTAAAACTTCATTAGAAATTGGATTTAATCCATTTGCGCCGTGTCTGTCCCATATTCCTTGTGGACGATTTAGTATCGAAGTTACTGTGCTCTTCTTATTCGATGTTTTATAATCTACAACAATATATCCGGGTGGTGGTGGATAGTTTGTTACAGTATTATATGCTGATATTAATTTGGACCAATATTTACCTGCTGGGTTTGCACTGCTCAAACTACTAAAAACTTGATCTAAATAGTTACAAAAACAAGCAGAATCAGTACCACAGACAAGTGTCTGTTCTAATGTTGTGTAATATGTATTTTGTGTTTCTGTTAATGTATTACCTAGAGTCTGATTAAATGTTTTTACAGAATCATATGGTATTGATGTTTTTTTCCAATAATAGTAATCAACCGGATATTGCGATACTGTTGATCCTGATTGAAATCCTCCCGAACATATATTTGCATATGGTCCACCCACTGATATTGATTTAAATTGTACATTTGTTGTTACAGCGTTTGGCACCCCGGAAGTTTTAAAATAATGAACATAACCAACATCGCAATTTGCACAGATTGATGGCGGAATGGTTACTACAGTATTATCAAATACAAGCACCGGAATACCACTAGAATTTCTAATGTATATCTTAGAAATTTCTTGTGGAGTTCCAGAAGAATCTCGTATAAAGACTTTAGATATTTCTTGTGGTAAAAAAGAAGAATTTCGTATAAACATAATTTAGGCTTTTCTTATGAAAAGTATTTGTCCGGGAGGACCGCTTGGGAAACCGCCAGCAGGCGCAGTTCCTTGTGGATTTGTTCCCGCCTTCAATACTAGGTATAATGGTCCTTTTGATGCTGTGGTGAGTGTAGCTGGGTAATTTGTTGTATTCCAGTCACCACTACCATTATGCATGGCAGATTGACTGCCAAAAGTATTCTCTGCTTGGGTGTACACATCATAATCGTATGAACCATCTCCCATTACTATTCCGATAGCAAGACCCATAGCAGGACTTTTTCTATCAACCGCACCAATTTGCCATGCTCTTACAGGATCTGAACCCGGAGTAGTTGGACCATTAAATGCTTGACTGTTTGCCCATTGATGTGTACTTGCATGTGCAGATGATGTTAGTCCAGTTACAGTGCAATTTGTAAAATCTACAGTTGTTATATTACTAGGAATACCAAATTGTACAGCTGAAAGGAATATCATTCCAGTATTTACATTACTACCATTAGATGCACTAATATTTGTCCATCCAGAAGTTGTTGTTGAATTTAAGAAATTAAGTTTTGTACCGGCGGCACCACCTGTATTTGCTAATTTAAATTGAACATAATTGCTTGTTTGAAGAATCATACTTGCACTTATTGTAGGTGTAGAACCTGCATATGCGGCTAAAGTTACTATTCCTCCACCACTCGTCCATAGTTTATATTCATTACTTGTGGTCTTTAAATACTTTGAACCAAGATTTACAAAACTACCACTACCAATGAAAGATATATCACCTTCAGAATTTATATTTACAGAAGATGCTTGTAATTCATATGTACCTTTAACAGAAACGCCCGCTGAAGTAAAATCTTGGATCTTCATTACATAAGAACCAGAATAAATTACATCATTACAGACAATGCCGGAATAATAATTTTGTACTACCGCCCCACCAAGAACAGTTGTTGCATTTGTAATTAAATTTGCAGAACTCAAAACACCACCACTAGTCACATATTGGGTTTCTCTACTTATTACATTTATACTAGTTGCTGTACCATTGATAGTTGGCTTCACATTGTTAAGTTGTAAATTTATTATACCTTGTTTAGCATTTGTATCTGATACAGAATTTTTTCCATAAATTATTCTAGTACCAATCCATGAGCCACTAAAACCCAAATCCGGTGCCGCATTTGAAACACTGGCAAATTGCGGAGAAAGATCAGTATACAATTGAGTTTTTGCAGCAAGTGTTACTGTACTTGAAGTTGTTGCGCTACCATTTGTCGTAAGAGCACCAATTGTAAGAGAACCGTCTAAATTTTGAAATGTCAAAGTTCCACTGAATAGTGGTTGATTTGCGGTGACTACAGTTCCCGAATTATCTGTTGCCAATCTATTGAAAAACGCAATACCCATTTTTGATTGTAGAGTATTGGCACCAGTGCCACTAATATCATATGCACCCAAAGTTCCATTAAAATTAGCAATAATTTTATCAGTAGCAACAGACAATCTTGTTGGTATTGCACTTGTTGTTTGTACGTTTGCCAATATACTGTTTGAGTCAATTGCAGCTAATCCTATTCCTGCTGCAACTTCCGGAGAAGAACTAGATGATGTTAGAGTAATACCACCACCAGATGTGAATTTCAGAGTGGTGAATTCGGTTCCAACCGTAAACTTTGCACCATCTATATTAACTTGCGTTATTGTTGGTGTTGTTCCAGGTCCAGTACCATTACCACTGTTTGTGATAGTCAATGTATTTGCAGTATTATCGGCAGTTAAAGTTATACCAGTTCCTGCCAGTATTGAGAACTTGCCTCTACTAGATCCATAAGCATTCAGTTTTGTACTAGTTCCACTTGTGCCAACTTCTACTATTCCAAAGTATGGTAATTCAAGAGTTGGTGGTGTGGATATATTTGTCCATTTCAAATCATCAGAAGTCAACCCTCTTATTGCTCCGCCAGATCTTCCAACTAAACAATTAGATGTACTTGATAGACTAATAACACCCATACCATCAGTCGTTCCAGCATTACCTAACAGAACATAATCATCAGAAATATTCAAATCAAATATTGCTGTATCGTTGTTTGTGTCTGTTGTTATTGATACATATCTACCAGACTTTAGTGTAAAATTATCCGATGATGTATTTGCATCAAATGAGTCTAGTGTTGTTCCAGAACGATTCTTTACTATTACACTTGAGAATGCGTTTTGTGGAGTTGCAGTTGATGTTATTCTAACGGTCTTTGATGAAGGAACACTCAAAGATATACCAGAACCAGCTTCAAATGTCAAAGTATCAGAAGAACTGCCAGCGGTAATTGTAGTTGCGCCTACAGTAACTGCACTAAAAATACTGCTGTGACTGTCAATAAATCCTTCTGCTGCTAATCCCAAGAAGAAACGAACATCTTTACGAGTCAATCTTCTTATCTTTGAGTCCGGCGTTGTATTTGAACCTGCTGTACTTGGTGTTATTCTACCAATCATATAACCAGCAATTTCATCTGGCATATATTGCGACCAAGTGCTTGATGGCCACTTACCACTATCATTTAAACTATATGTTGTGCTATTATATGTACTTTGACCATTAGAAACAT
>Ga0114973_10003023_pt1 | contig 12000 bp, 1 predicted proteins | sample M_140807_MF_Meta_FD_87025 | JGI IMG/M metagenome (GOLD analysis project Ga0114973, IMG submission 87025) | Freshwater microbial communities from Lake Montjoie, Canada to study carbon cycling - M_140807_MF_MetaG | ecosystem: Environmental > Aquatic > Freshwater > Lake | place: Lake Montjoie... | reverse complement strand
GTTCTAATGTAGCCTTGTATGTATTAGTGTTTCTAATTTTATCTAAAGCATCTTTTAAAGCAGAATCATTTTGATCCATCATATCTAAGAAAAAGTGTAAAGCCTCCTCTGGTAAAGCCTCATCTGTCATCCCGGATTGTATTCTCACCATTCTTTCTGCAAAGTCAGCTATACCGTTAGATCCATATAATTTAAGAACGTCATCTTGCTCAGCTATACCTACACCAATTTTCTCAAGAAAACTTTTAGAAAGATCTACTAAAGATTTATTCTGCATAGCTTGCATCTTAGCTAAGCTATTCCATACTTCTAAGCCTTTAGTATTTATAGTAACATAATCTGATTTGTATTCTAATACAGCACCAAACTTTTCTGTAAACTTAGAAAGCTCATGTGCTATATTTTTTACACTTGGATTAAGTTGAAAGTAAGTTTTACCATCAGAATTTATAGGACCACCATGGATTAAGTTACTACTTTTAAGAGTATCCATTATTCCTGACTCTGATAGTATAGGAAGATTCTCAAGACTTTCTAACATACCTCTATTAGTTAGGAGTTCACGAGCTCTAGCTGTATCAGGTATATTAGCACCATTACGGATGTAAGCCAACATTGCTTTATTTTCACCTAGTTCACTAGATAAAGCCTTCCATTCTTTACTTGATTTATTAGGGCAAGATATCATTTGTATATTATGTTTTTATATTAATTTACCTAAGCAAGATAATCTATTTAAAAATTCTTCTATTGTTTCTGTAGACTCTTTTTCTTTTTTATACATCTCAGCAATTTCTGAAGCTGGTGTAAATATACTCCAAGGAAGTTCTTTTTCTATCCAATTTTTTATTTTTTCTTCCATATCATTAATTACATTTCCTTGAGCATCCCTTGTAGGAGGAACAAATGTTCTTTCAAAAGGTTTTTTAGGTATCTTTTTTTCTTCTGTTGTTGTAGCTACAAACTTTTCTTGATTTACTACATTAGTTAAAGTTTCACCTTCTACCTTTCTTAATGTAAGAACTATTCTATAATCATTTGTACTAACAATATTATCTTTTTGACCAAGACCTTTGAATGCTTTATTTATTTTTAAACTAGGGAAACCTACCTCCATAGCTTTAGCATTTGTTTCTGGATCAAATACTATTTCATGAAAAACATTTCTATTATTACCACTAAATACAAGAACGGCTCCGTTATTAAGGGTGTATTCTGTCTTTTCAGCATTTTTAAATTGTTCTTTTAATTTATCAATAACAAACTGTTTGAGATTTGTTCCCTTTATTTTATCTATTTGTTCTGCATATTTCAATAAAGTATCAGGAGTTAGATGTCCATACTTAATATTTCCTTTTGCATCTTTAGCAGATGCTGGAATCAAATTAAGTTTTAATGCTTCCCCTTGTACAGCATTTACAGCAATTCTAAAAGCAGTATTATTAGTATCAGCAACACTAAAATCATTAGAATCTTTTAGCTCATAAGTTATAAACTTCATTGGTCTTCCTAATGATATAGTGATGATGGGACTTTTGTTAGTTTCTGTATTATCTTGATGTATAATTAAACTACCGTTATCAGATTTATCGTAAACAGAATTATAACTAGCATCGTATTGACTAACATCTATACCCATAGAAGATAGGTAATTTATTATATCTTGAGGAATAGAAGGAAGTTTATTACCGTTTTTATCAATGGTGGTATATCCATAAAGAGGAAATCCTTTAGAGTTACCAGTTTTGATAAACTCTTCTTTCATTTTTTGGGTAATTTCAACACCATTTAATTGTTTACCTATAACAAGACCTTCTCTTTGCTTTTCACTCATAGCATTTATTCTCATCCATTGCTTACCGTAGCCCCAAGAAACTGAACCAGCTGTTTGTTTAAAACTAGTCTCTTCAATAACTTGTTTAGATTGTTGTGCTATTCTTATAGTTTCAGCTTTGGATATAACATTTTCTGCTATAATTAAACCATCTTCATTTTTTAATATTTTAGGAGTTGTATTAGTAGTTTGTTTTGTCTGTTGAGATGTAATTAATACACCACCAAATGTTTTTTGGTATACGTTTCTGATAGCTTGTGCACCTGCTTCATTTAGATGTCTAGTACCAACACCTGCATATTTCTTAGTAAGTGTTGGTATTTCTGTAGCAACAAATTGTTTACCATCCCATTTATACCAACCCACAGCAGTTTTATGATTAGGATCAGTACCTTGATGGAATACATATACAGATCTATTACCAAGTTGTATAGCCATCTCTACAGCATATCCTGTACCACCATCAACCACTTGCTTACCTGCTTTATTTTCATACTTAATACCTTTACTTGATGGTTTACCAATTTCACCTGGATTAAGTATATCACTTATAGCAAATACAGCATCAGCTGCTTTAGCTTGAAGATAATCTCTAGTCATTAACTTACCGGCATAAGCTATTTTTGAATTTTTAGACTTAGGATCTAAGAAAGGTCTGTCTAAAGCTTTAGCAGCTGCCCTATAAGCATCTTCACACTCTTGATATTGTTCTGGTTTAAGTTTATCTAATGTCTCAGGTCTGTAGTCTACTTGTTTACCTATACCAACCTTCTTTCCTTCGGCAGCCCATGTAGCATCTCCACCTGGAGCAGCTCCTGAATAATTTGAATATTTAGCTGCCTCTGGATTAATAGTTAATGTAGTAGGTTGTTGAGATGTTTCTATAAATTTACCTAAGTCTTTAGCAACTTTTTCATAAGACTTAGCTAATACTTTAATAAAATTAGATTCCATTCCTTTACCTTCCCATCTACTTCCTTCAACACCCACTTCATGTGAACTGTTTTGTATAAATGCTAAACCACCTTGAGCATTTATTTCATCTATAAGTTCAGGATTTTTTTGAAACTTTTCTACTTGAAGTTTATACATAAGATTCATATCATCTCTTAATACTCCAGTTTTACCTGCTTTATATGGAGCTTCAACATCCATTAATCCAGAAGAATACCAATTAGGATTGGTTAATCTATTTGCTAATGAATTAGGATTTTCTTTATCTGATCTAATATTTATTCCTTTAACAGTAACAGCTGGTTTAGCTTTTTCTTTGTTAGAAATAAAGTTTTTTGTACCTACTCTCCTTGATCCTATATATAATTCATCACCTACATTATCATTAATATATAGCTCTTGTCTACTTCCTGGTTTTTCTAACACCGTATACTTACCTGGTTCTACAAACCAATGTTGTCCATCTATTTGTAACCAACTGTTAGCTACTTTTCTAGCACCTACAGCTAACATCATCTTCTCAGCTTCTTCAGGTCCATTAGGAATAGAAACTAATTCAAATTCTATAGCAGCAGCACCTGCATTAAATTTATTTAAAACATCAGCATCTTCAGCTCTCCATCCTTCTTTTTCCCATGTACCTTTCCATCCTGGAGTGAGATAATCATGTATAGCTGTTACACGTGCCATCACTTCTTTCAAAGTACCATCAGCTGATGTACCAATATGTTTTATAAGATCACCCACTTTAACATTGTATTTTTCCATTTCTTTAGCACTTCTAGTAGTTCTAGTTCTATACCCACCTATTACCATATCTATAGAGTGTGGAGCAGGCCCAAGAGCTTTAATAGTTTCATCATTAGCTGTAACTGTAGAACCAAAACTTTCTACACCACTCACTTTATTCTGAGGAACATTAGCCAGTCCTTTAACCCATGTAGGTTCTGCTTTAGGAAGACCATTCTTTTCAGCAGTAGATTGCCACACAAACTTTACATCTTTAGCATACCATTTACCACGACTACTAACCTCACGTGTAGGTGTAGCCACAGAAGGTAAATTAAAGAAAGTAGGATTGTTCTCTGTAAACAATTGAGAAAAATCTTTGAACAGTTCATACTTTTGTTTACCATCTAAGTTTGCATATTCTTTATTTCTTTCATCCATTGCATACCCGTATAATTTATTTACTATTCCTACAGGAGTAATTGCAGTGTAACTTACATCTGATGTATTCAAACCAGATTGAAATATAGAATATAGAGCTAAGTTTTTAAAGAAATCTTTAATAGGTTTTAAATCAGGATCAGATAAATTACATAGTCTATCAAACTGACTTATTATACTATCTTTCTCCACTCTATTAGAACTTCCTTCTATAATTGCAAAAGCATTTACACGGTTTTCATTAGTACCAATTGTATTAACTATATTTTTTACAAAAGGAAATTGATCATCTGCTGTAATTTCTTTAAAATCTTCTCTGTCTTTTATAGCATTCCACATATCAACAAGCTTACGAGTTTGAACAAGTTCAATTAAGTACTCATTAAAACCTTTATCTGTTTCAAAAGTTTCATGAAAAAACTTCATACCAGCCTCAGACTTGCTTATATTGTTTTGTAAAACGTAATTGATATAATCATTCTTTGCTGTTCTTGCAAACTTCAACATATCATCTTGAGTTTGAAATATTTTATTTCTTTTCAAATCTCCAATTCTATCAAACAAAAATTTATTAAATGTTATGTCATTACGTACAGGAAATAAATCAGAAAGAATGTGAGCTATGTCTGTAGACATATCAAGACTACTAATCATACTCTTTCTTCTAATATAATTAAAAGCATCTGCACTTAAAATGTTATTACCACTGCTATATTGTGTATCAGCAACTGCTTCTTTATAAGCTTCTGATCTAGAATAAACATCAAAAGAACTAGCAAAAGGATTAGTATCAAAGTTTAAAATTCTTTGAGCTTCTGTTATACTATTAGATTGTTCTTTTAAATTTTCTAATTCTAATATCATAGCTAGCTGTACAAGCTTTTCTTCTTCTGTTAAATCAGATATTTTAGTTTTATCTTTTTTTATAGAATCCAATAGTTTCTCTTCTGTAAAATATACATCTAAGTCTGTTATACCAAATGCTTTTTTTCTTTCATTGATGTAGTCTTCAATACTTTCTTTAGTATAATTACCATTTAAATCTTTTAAATTAATATATCCAAGACTATTTAATACATCAGACATTGCCAATCTTCTAGCACCTTTTTTGTTTTCTTCATCCTCTGTTTCTTCAATACCCATGTTATTAAGCTTGATAAACTTATTTTGGTATAAAGATAAAGTTTTAGTGTATTCTCTTATAGCAGGTTGGTTCATAAAGTTTAATATTTTACCGGACCCTATTCCAGCAAACTTCATATAAAACATTATAGGACTAAGTTCTGTTACTATATTAGCAGCAAATACATAGTCATCATTAGCAACATCCACAAAGGCACTAATAAATTCAGAAAAGAATTCTGATTTTAATACGTTGTCTTCATCAAATATGCTAGAGAAATCTATACCTCTTACATAGTTATTTGTTTTTTCTACATACAATGATGTAAAGAAAGTCTTTATACTTTTCTTACTTAAAAAAGATGTATTAGCTGAAGCATTAGCTAACTGAAATAATGCATTAAATGTATTAGCTACAGCTGCAATACCAAGATCATTCTTTCCTTTAAGAAGAGATAGAAACTTTTGATAGTTAAGTTCTCTCTCTAATATTTTAGTATTCTTATGATCTGTTGGTTTACGGTCTTTTCCTTCTTCTTTCATTCCTAATTTTTCAAATATCTTATCTAATAAAGGTAGGATATGAAAGTTAAAAGAAGGAGTGACAAGTTCCATGTAGTTAGATGGATGAAGAATAATATCAGCCATTGTCTCATACAACTTGTTTTGAATAACACCCTTAAGATCTTTATATTTATCAGGATCATTTAAATCTGCATCTGTATAATTACCATCCATATAGTTACCTTTCTCTGTAAGGTTAGGATAGAATACAAACATCTTATCAATATCAAAATCAGAACCTGACTTAATTACAACTTCACGAGGCATAACTATAGCATCTCCAACTGAAGCTGGAAGAAATTCTTTAACTAACATTACATCCAAAAAGTTTCTACCCTGTGTAGGAATACGGTATGCAATCATACTAAGTTTTTTCTCATGTAGCTTTCTCCAATCATCATTCTTTAAAGCTTCATTAAGACGTTCTATACTACCTATCTTTCTTTTATCTAATCCATCTAAGTTTAAAAGCCCAAGCCATTGTCCGGTGAGAGCTATCTTTACATCCATTTTACTTACAGTGTATCCACCTTGTCCATCATCTATTAAGTCATAATACTTAAGATTATCATCACCATATGTTTGCAAGGCTTTAGCTGATGAAGATTTATCAAATTTAACTCCTTCACTGCCGGTCTCTGCCATCTGAACAAGCATAGAACCATTAGTCTTATACCTTACAACCCTATTATTAATAGCAGATATAATGATACCTTCTAAGACCTGTGCTTGTACAGCAGCATCTAATGGTATTTCAAACTTACCTGTAGTCTCATCAAACTTCAATGCTTTCTTTACATTGATATCTTGATCTTTCTTATTTATCTCATTGAAGAAGTAATCTACAATCTTCTTCATATCTGTTATTCTAAGTCTATCACCTACTTTTTGAATACCCATCTCACGGTATAAAGATGTTTTTTCAAGCTGAGCAAGCTGACCTAAGAAATTAGAATACTTATTAGCCATTTCTACAAACTCAGGTCTATCAAGATTCATAAGTATAAGCTTACGTATCTGAGAACCAAATATTGCATTGTCATGTATCTCTGCATCAATTGTCACCTGCTCTTTAAAATGATTAAAGAATAACTCCTGCTCAGATTTAAATACAGCTTTTGGATCAAAGTTGCTTACCTCTCTAGCATTAGGACTAGTTTTATCATACTTACTATAGAAGTCATCTTTATCACTAGGAGTTTCCACTTTACTACCACTCTCAAACTTTACATATCCTACACCATTATATTCCATCTTTCTATTTAGAAACCAGTCAGATGTTTTAATACTACCTTTTTTAATTACTGTAGGGATGAGAGGCTGTAAAGAAAACTTATCAAATATTGGAGCAGCTGTATTATACTCTACACCATCTATAATACGATCATATTGTTCTGGTCCAGAGTACTGAAACTTCTTTGGAGGAAAATAAACAGTTTCTGTAGGATCATATCCAACAGCATCTCTTTTCTGTATATACTCAAGTCTTTTATCATCATCAGTAGTTTCATCAGCTAATTCATCATAGTGATTATATTCAACTATTTTTTTGTAGACAGCTTCTTGTTCAGGTAACCAAGAACTTGTTGCTATAGACATAATTCTATAAAAATCAAAAGTACATTTACCTTGTCCATCAGCTTCATTTCCTCCCATATATTTATCCATAATCACTTGACCAACACTATTCTGATATAGAGCTCTCATTTGATCAGAAATATATCCTTTACTTGAATTCATAAGCTTATCTATATTATTAGATATCTTATACACTTGTTCAGAATCAAATATAATATCCTTTAGAACTGCAGATTTAAAAGAACGTGAAACAACTTGTTTCATTAAAGCTTGATCTCTCTGTGTTTCATATTGTTTTTTAAGAGCTTTTTTTTCTTCTTCAGACATATCACTATTCTCAAGTTCTTCCATCTGACTCTGATACACTCTATCTATAAATCTTTTAGCTGATAAGTTTGTATAGGCACCATACCCTTGTGTATTACCTTCATTGTTAAGATCTTCAAGTAAACGATCATCCATCATAGTAAACTTACCTGTAGCTGAATCTTTAGAAGCACGTTTAGTAAAAGCTTTAAAGTACATAGCATCTCCAAAAAACAATTTCATTTGAGAAAGATCTGTAATAAAAGTATTAGCTACAAAGTAAGCTACGTTACCTCTTAAATTATTCCTTCCTATTAAACTAAAATCAGATAACCCAAACTTTGCTCTTACGTCATTTATCTTATCAAATAGTGAATTAGATTTTTTTGTAAAGTAATTTAATATGTCTCTATCAAACTTTTCATCAAAACTTTTTGTTTTTAATTCTGTAGCAATCATCTCTACATTATTCTCATCAGGATTGTCTGCTAACTTTTTAACATATTCATCAATAGCTTTTTTAGTATCCTTTCCCAGTATGTCATCAAAGTAACTCCAGTTCTCATAATTCTTTTCACCCATTGTTAATCCACTTTGTCCATCTTGAGATTTAAAGAATCCTCTTTCACCAAGATATCTCATTTGAACATAATCAACTATAGCATTTTTAATATTATTTTTAAATGCATTGTTTGTAAAAATTGTATTAGCATCAATAGTTGCTTTACCCAAGGGTTTACCATAATCAATAGGTTGACCTGTTTCAGCATCAAGCCCATAATTTAAACTTATACCAAGATCAGTAGACTTATCTCCTAATCTTAACATACCAGCATATCCTTTACTTTGTGCAAAGAACCCATGTATATCTTGTAGTATTTTATCTAGTTCATTAAGAGAAGTACTTGATGCACCTTCTTTCTCAAAATCATCTAAGAGTTTAAGTTGAAGACCTCCTGTATTACGTAATGTTAAAACAACAGGTTCAGCATCAGCATCAGTTGAGTATTTACCATTTTTTACTTTACGTCTTTGACCATAGTTTTCACTATTAGGATCAAGATAGAATAAACTATTTAAATAATAGTCACTACGTATGTTAGGATTTTTTGCAGGATCCAACCAAAACATTGAAGGTTCTTTTAAAACATCTTCAAGGTTTTTATATTTATCAGAATCAGATAAAAATTTATTTAAAATACTAAAGTTATTATGTAGCTGTATAGCATGCATTCTATTTCCATCAGCTGTAATAACACTCTTCTCTATATTATAAGATGTATTGTTTTTTAATTCTTCATTTATAATGTCAACTATGTTATTATTTTGACCTCTCCATCTTACATCATCTTGTTTTTCTTCTTCTTTAGAAAGATTTTTAACTTTTTGTTTTATTGTTTTAATAGGATCTAATATAATAACATCAGTTTTATTTTCTTGAGGTAGTAATGATTTTATAAGATGATTATAAATATAATTAAACTTACCAGTTTTAACGTTAGCATTTATAGATCCTAAATAACTACTGTTTTTAAAATACTCTTCTGTTTGAGGAGAAAAATCAAAACCAAGTCCTTTAAGAAACTCCACTCTACGTCTTTTAAACTCTGCATCTGATATTGTACTTCTATCTAAAAAAGCTTCAATCTTTGGAATGTCTTCCTTAGTTAATACCCAAACACCTTTTTCATTTTGGTGAGCAAGATTAATAACCTTCTCTCCATCATTAACTCTCATACCCCTAGAAGTAAAATGTGAACCTATTATTTTTTCATATACACTAAGTTTACCTGATGCTGCTTCCAACACTTTAAATGCTAATGAATTACCTTGTTTTTCTATGGATACAATACCTATAGGAAAAAAAGCTTTAGCAAAAGAGTTAGTAAAGTTTACACGAAACTGAGTTTCTTCTGCTGTAGGGTTTTCTTTATAAGCAAACTTATCTATTATCTGTTGATACTCAGGAACCTTATCTACATTCTTTTTTAACTTATCTAATACTTCTTCAAGACCTACAGAGTTTTGTACATCATTAAATATGTTTTTTATAAAATTAGCATAATCAACATTCACTGTATATCCATATTCATCATATGCATCTTGTACGTGTATACTTTTAAGAAATAGTTCTACTGCTTTGTCTACATCATCTATAGGATTTATTTCATTAGCTGGTCTGTCAAACACCATTTTGTTTAACATCTTTTTTTCATCATCAGCCACTTCACTAAGACTTATCATTCCTTCAGCATCTAACTTAAACTTAGTCCTTACATTAAAGATATCACTTGAAGCTAAAAAGTTAGGAGCTATCTGATCCCATGTATTAAGCATGTTCTGTAGATTAGCTGCAAACTCTTCATAATAATTAGCAGCTTCTTCTCTTTTATCATTACGTAGAGTTTTAGCTTTTTCTATATAATCAGTAACGTGATTTGGTATTAATGAATTTTTTATAGTGTCAAATAAATGAGCCATCTGTGCTATCTTATAAACATCTGTACCTATTCGGTTAACGTCTTCTAACTTACTACCAAGCATAAGAACCTCAGCATATTTCTTTCCTACAAGTGACTCAAGATTTTCTTTAGTCATCTTACCACTTTTTACATCTTCTAATAAAGCTACAGACTCAGTAGTTTTTGGTTGTTGAGATATTTTATAAAAGTCCATACCTTTTTGTTCCATAGCACGAAACATAAAGAATTCTACTTTACTAAATAGTTTTGGAAGTTCATCTACTCTTAATTTAATTGAACAGGTTGCTGACATTATTTACAAGTTTTTTCGTATGTTTCTTTAAAAGTTTGTTCATAAGAAGGAGCTTTATAACTTCTCTTCTTAGTTGGATCCGGTATATCTTTACTACTGCTTCCTTCAGAATCACTCACAGCATCTTTTACATTGTTCAATGTTGAATTACTATCATCTACAATATCTTGCTGTTTAGTGATAATTGTAGGAGGCTTAGGTTTTAAATCACTAGGCTTTAAAAAATGTACTTCTGAGTTATACCTTTTAACTTTATCTTGTTCTGGTATATCACTTACATATGTTAATAAACCTATTTCATCTATTAAAAAATCTTTATAGTTTTTCTCTTCAAAGTTAATAACTTTTTTACCATTTTCTTCAGTTATATATGGAAATTTAAATGGAAGCGTTCCTTCTAACCAAGATTTAGATACGTTTATCTTCATATCATTCATATGGTTTTTCATAGCTTTTAAATTACTCTCATTGATTGTAATATTTCCATCTTTAATAGTAAATATAGGAAATTGTTTTTGAGGTACATCTTTATTAGCTCTAGCCCATATACTTAAAAAGTTAGCAGGAATTTTTAAAGAATATCTATCTCCTGTTAACCACATGTTTTTACAGAAATTCCAAAGATTTGTTTGAACAGTACCAATATTAGGATTACCATCTATTGACATCTGATGATATGTCTTCATTAGTTCTATTAAATGATCAAATAAATCATACGGTTTACCTTCTGCATTTACCACTTTAATAGAACGAGTACTAGGTGTAAATAAACCTTGTCTATTAAGACCACCCTTATCATCTTTTACAATAAGGTTAAGTATACTATTAACTAACATTATTGCAACATTATTTTGTTTCATCTGTTCAGCTAATTCTTTATCTCTAGCTGTATTCATCTGACTCTTACTTGATGGTTTAACCATTGTACCAAGAACCATTTGACCAAATGAAACTCTTTGAAGCTTACCTATTTGTGGTCTACCTTCCATCACAGCTTTTCTAGCAGCAAATATTAAAGCTAAACTTTTTGGCTCTATTCTAGCTAAAGATCTTTCATCACTAGTTTCTGTATATGTATTAAAGTATACTATTTGATTTTCACCAGTGTTGAATCTACTAGATGCTGGATCATTTCTATCAGCTTTACCTATGGCTTTACCTTCTTTATTAAATACTATTGGATTACCTTCTGAATCTGATATATATCCTATCACTCCTTTAGTAGCATTTTTCCAACCTTGAGTTTCTGCACTACCATCCCAACGAAATCCTGCAACATCTTTATCTAACGTAACATAAAACTTATCAAGCTGTGATGGATCTACTCCTGAAAGAATGTTTATTATATTTCTTACTTTATGATAAAACTTTTTAAACTCTTCAGTTTCTATATATTTTCCATTTATACTTCTACCATCATTACCTTTAGATCTCAATCCATTTGGTTCTACTGCTGTAATAGTTTCTCCTGGTTGAACTGTAGAGAAATCTAATGTACTAGGATCATCTACAAACTCTTTATTTTTAAGATCAGTTAGTATAACTACTCCACCTGCAGGTGTAGGAATAATTTCTTCCTCATCTGTAACATTTCTTTTGTCAAGTATATCTTTAATCTTAGCTAATACAGAAGCATCTTTTACTTCATTAACTTTAGTACGACCTTTCTTAAATACTCTAAATGCTTTAGAATCTCC
>Ga0114973_10003022_pt1 | contig 12002 bp, 9 predicted proteins | sample M_140807_MF_Meta_FD_87025 | JGI IMG/M metagenome (GOLD analysis project Ga0114973, IMG submission 87025) | Freshwater microbial communities from Lake Montjoie, Canada to study carbon cycling - M_140807_MF_MetaG | ecosystem: Environmental > Aquatic > Freshwater > Lake | place: Lake Montjoie... | reverse complement strand
GTTTTAGATACAAAGTTAGTTCCAAAGTTATTATCAAAATAGTTTTTAACAATTGGATCATTTAATTTATCAACATAATACTTTGATTCTGCTAGACATAACATTTGATAATCATGAGATTCAGGTTTTATTCCTTTAGATTGTAATACACATCTTGAAACAAAAAGTTCCATAAAATCACCAAATATATTTGCTATATTTGATATTACTAAATTTCTTCCTTCAAAATAATCTGAAAAATGTATCGGTATTTTTAAATGTAAATAACTTGTTTTAAATCCAATAGATTTATAATCAAAAATACCTGTACGTATAGTCTCAAAATCTAGATGTGTCATTTTCCCAATTATATTTGTAACAGAGTTAATATTTGGAAGTTCAAATGCCTGGGCTTCTGGAACTTCTGGGATTGGAATATTTAGTGCTAAAATATCTAAAAAATTTTCTTGAGCAGTAATTTCTGATAAAAACTGTGATGGTTTATTTTCTGTATAACATAGAACTAGTTTTTTTTCAGCACGAGTAACTCCTACATAAAATAATCTTCGTTCCTCTTCAATATCTTCACACATTGCAGAAGGGAAAACACCTTGTTTAAGATCTAAAATAAAAACATATGGAAATTCAAGACCTTTTGTTCCATGAATAGTCGATAAAATAACTCTATTTTTAATTCGTTGAATATTTTCTCTAGTAGTTTTGTTATCCTGAACAGTCTCTAAATAATAAGTTGGTATTTTTTTTTCAGCTAGTTCTGCTTCTATTTTTTGAAGTGATGAATTATTTCTTGACATAATTACTATATCATGAAGTTTAATATTAGACTCGGGATCTTTAATTTTAGATTGTATTGCATTAACAAAAAACTCTAGCTCCTCATGCTGATTTTTAAACCCTCTTACTTGAATCTTACTTTGTTTAGTTTCATTCATCCCTATTAGTTCTTTTGGTAACTTATTTTGATTATAACCTAAAATAATATTTGCCAAGTCAATTATATTTTTTTGTGATCTATAATTTCTATTTAAATAAAAATAGTGAGAGTTTGTATAATTTGAAGTAAATTGTAAAATATATTTGATATTTGTTTTTCTAAAAGTATAAATATTTTGCTGGTCATCTCCTACTGTAACTAATAGTTGAGCTGAAGGTGATGAATAAAGTCTTGTGATTATATTTTCTTGTATTTCATTAATATCTTGATATTCATCTATAAAAATATATTTATGGATATGATTTGATTTATATTTGTTTGTATCTAATAGTTCCCAATATTCATATAAAAATTTTTCAATAACATCTTCAACTAAATCTACTAAAGTAGAAGATTTTTTTAACTTATTAACATATTGATAAGCAATAGAGTGAAATGTTCAAATAGTCATTAATCAAATTTGATTTTCATTCAAGTACTCTCCAAGCCTATCTTTTAATTCTCCGGCAGCATTACGAGTAAATGTTGTAATAAAAAAATGTTCTGGTTTGCAACCTAGATCTTTAATCATATGGATAATTTTTGATATAATAGTTGTTGTTTTACCAGATCCAGCACAGGCAATTACACACATAGAATATTTAGATTGAAAAAATTCATTATTAGTTGCGATTACAAGCTGTTCAGAGTTTAACTTTGATAAATATGGAATAGGATCAGGAAAATCCATTTAAACTTATTATAATGTACAGATTAATTCTTTATATACAAACTTAGAAAAAAAAATTAAATTTGTTGTTACTATTGAAATTTTGAAATAATTTTATTAAGATTTATTTTCTTATGAATATTATAATGGATTATAAAAGTAAATATCTTAAATATAAATCAAAGTATTATAAATTACAAGAACAATTAGGTTCATCTGATGATCCTGAAGTTGATGGTTTAAAGTGCAAAACATTAATGGATGATAATGCTGCAAAAGCATGTTTAATAAAAGCTGGAGGTGAATTCTTAAGAGAAAAAATATCACAATTTGAACATATTTGTCTTCTTAATAAAAAAGAATCTCGTAAATATTCAATAGATCCAACAACATCAAATATATGTGGTAATACACATTCATTTGACTGGAATTCATATAAAGAAAAATATGATGATGAAAAGAAAAGTTTGATTTATCAATTTAGAACAAATATTGTTGATGGGTTAATAAATTTTATTTTTAGAAATTATGGTCCTTGTCATAATCCTGGAATGATATGTAATTTTAATGCATCTGGTTCAATACCTCCTGAGGCAACATTAGATTCAGATTATGATTTAACTCTTTCAGGAAACTATAAGATATCAGTTATTATTCAAATATTTAATTCTATATTTAAGACAGAATTTGGAAAAACATCAGCTGAATTTTTTGATACAAATTTATATGGTTATTCATTTTTAATTAGTAAAGCAGGTGTACAAGGAAATAAATTATGGACACTAATAAATTCAAATGAAAAAAAACCACATGAAGAAAATAAATTATGTGGTCTTGTAACAACAGAAACAAAATCATCAGAACAAGATAGATGGGCATATTTAAGATTAAAATCATATATAACAAGTTCTCTACCAAAATATCTAATTGGATGTGGTAAAGATTGTATTTTAAAATTAGTAAATGAAGTTTATAATAAAGAATTTGAAACTAGAGATATGAATTTAAAGAATTTAACTGCTGAAAAAAAACAAGAAAAATATGTTGAACAAATGAGAAGTTTTGAAGAGCAGATGGTAGCAACAAAAGAATCTCAATCAGATAAAGATAAGGATAAAATGATAAATACTTTATCTCATATGAATTTTTATGGAGATGAAACATATTTTACACAAGGAGCATTTGTTCATGTTGTTGGTTTAATGTACTATAAACCTCAGAGTGAAGATGTAAAGAAAAGTTTATTTAAAAATAAACAATACTATTTGATACATTCAATGGTAGAGAACTTGGCATATTTTATTCATGCATTTTATAGTCATGATAAGAGTATTATTTATGCTGTTAAATACTATAATAGATTTATAGATGCATTTGTATGGCTTCAAATAACTAATGGTAAAAAATTAAGTGACAATATTAATAAAATAAATGAATTAACTGCTTGGATAAAATCACATATTAGAAATAGAAGTGATGATGAAATTTTAAATAATTTCAATGGAAAACCAAATCCACTTACAAAATTTGGTATTAAATTTGAATATAAATCAAATGAAAATAGTGAAGAAACAAATGAACAACAAATAATAGGAGATTTAAAAAAAAATTTAAAAGAGAAATTAATAGAATTAATTAAATTATATATGGTTGAAATTGGAGAATATAAAAATATACAAGAAATACAAAAAGGACCAAGTAAATTATATTTAATATCACTAATAAGAATATTAAAATATACAATAACAGAAAATCAATCATTTACTAATATAACAGTTACAGATAAAGGAAAAGATCAGTTTGAATTTAATGTTACTGTTAATAGAATTGGAGAATAATAATTACTGCTTAATATAAAAATATTAATTTATTCAAGTAAATAAATTAATATTAATAAATCTCTTGTAGAGATTTATACAACAGGACTAAGTAAACTTAGCCTCTTGTTAAACTTCCTTTGGAAGTTTATACAACAGGACTTACGCTATTGTTATGTCTCTTACAGAGACTTATACAACAGGACTAAGTAAACTTGGCCTCTTGTTAAACTTCTTTTGGAAGTTTATACAACAGGACTTGCGTTATTGTTTAGCATCTTTGGATGCTCAAACAACAGGACTTGCGTTATTGTTATGTCTCTTACAGAGACTTATACAACAGGAGCAGATGTTTCCATAGCAATTCCGCAAATTCCTTTGGTAGAAGTTGCAACTGAATTTCTTGCAATATAGATATAACCAGCATCACCCCAAGTTGTTGACCAAGAGTTCTTTACAATATAATAGTCTTGTCCAGAAGATGTACCAAATCCTACAGCTAAAACTCCATGGTCCAAATTAGTACCACAGGCAACATCTGAATAAACTCCAGATTTGTAAAGTTGGAATGATTTGGTATCTGCTTCAATAGCAACTGAAACAGGTTGGGTTTGAAGAGCAAGAGTTAATGCAAGTTCATTAGCAGGAATATCATAGCATCCAGTAAGTTTAACAGCAGAGCTAAAACTTTGACAAGTACCAGCTGTTTTTGTGGTTCCTGAAGTATAAGGATAGTTGCTCTCAGTAGTAATTCCATTATCCATAATGTATGAAAAGGCATAATCCATCATACCACCATTACATCCATGATTTCCATATGAACCTGCACAATCTACCAATTGTTGTTCAGATAGTGATTTTAGTGATCCTGTCTTGATTGCATATGCACCTTCTACAGCACCAGTAGTTGAAAAAGACCAGCATGATCCACATTGACCTTGATCTTTTACTCCTGTAACAGCACCATTTGATCTCCAGTCAACACTAGAACCAACAGAACCAGAAAAGCTCTTTGATTTACAATAGTTCTTTGGAAGACCAAGAGCTTGTTTTTGTAGAAACTCTCTATATTCTCCATTTGTCATATCAGCCCAAGGTGTAACTCCAACAGTCCAAGAATGACCCTTGGCATTTTCAGAATCAGCCCAATCCATATTATCTTGGAAAATAGCAAATCTATCAACAAGATTATCAAATGAACTATATTGTTTTGAAGGTAAATGACCATGATTAATAATAAAATCAGCAAATCTAGGAAAAGTTTCAAGTAAATGAGATCTTAAATTCTTATTAGTAAACACAACACATTCATCAATTGCTCCAACAGTTTGATGAGTATTTACATAATCACCACATACTGCTTGAAGATTACCTGAAAAAAGATCACAAACATGTTCAACTGCTACTGTACTATTAATCATTTGCTTATTAGAAAATGCATATTCAGTAACACACATAGCAAAATCAGAAGTAATAGACGCTTGAGTTACACCAAGTCCAAGTGCTAAACTTCCAAGTAAAAATAAAGTATTCATTAGTTGCATTAATATAATATATATATATAGATATTATTTTTCTAAATCATTTTTTTTCAATTTTTCAAATAATTTTTTTATCTTCAAATATATTAATGGGAATTATATTTTATAGTATAGGAGATTGGGGTAAACTTACCCAAGGTTTATTTGCTAGTGCTAAATCCATGGGTTTATTATCACAAACAAAAAAACCAGATTTTATCTTGAGTTTAGGTGATAATTTTTATCCAGATGGTGTAACAAGTACAACAGATGATAAATGGGAAAGTACTTGGAGAAGAATATTTGTCCATCCTAATTTATTTTGTCCATGGTATTCAATTTTAGGAAATCATGATTATATATTAAATCCTGAAGCACAAATAGATTATTATAAAGAAAAAAGAGATACACGTTGGATTATGCCATCAAGATACTATCATTTTACAAAAATTTTTGGTGATAAAACTTTACAGATTATTTGTTTGGATACAGTAGAACTTGATTTAATTTCAACACAATATTTATTACCTAAATCAGTAATCCGAAGAGAAAAAATATCTCAATCTAAATCTGATGCACAATTACTATGGTTAGAACAGACACTGATGAACTCAAAAGCAGATTGGTTAATAGTTATAGGTCATTATAATATGTACACAGGTGGATGGCATGGATCAAATAGAAATTTAATTAATATGTTAAAACCAATTTTTATAAAGTACCAAGTTGATATGTATTTTGCAGGACATTGTCATAATTTAGAACATTTAACAGATTCTGGAATAGAATATATTATTTCAGGATCAGGTGCAAAAACAGGTAACACTTCACAAATTTATCAATCAAGATTTGATTATGGTGATTGTGGATATACTATACATGAAATTAATGATTCTGTCCTAACAACTTCATTTATTGATTCAGAAACTTCAAAAGTACTATATTCATTTGATTTAGAACAAAAAAGAAATTTATAGACCTAAATTTGAGATGAAATAGATTCAAATGTTTTTATTAAACTTTTCACAGTATCTTGAAGAACCTTTGAAAATGTTTTTCCTTCTGTTTTATACTTAATTACTAACTCATTAATCTCAGGATGATCAATTTTATATCCACAAAATGCTATATTAGAATGATCTTGTAATCCTCTAGTTAGCAAATTTCCTAATGTATGATTTTCATTTTCAATTGAAATTTCAGCATCATATTCTACATTTGGATTATCAATTGATGCCATTTCTAGTTTATCCAAAATAATTTTTTGAATTGACTCTAGTTTTTGTATAGCAATTGAACAACATCTTTTAATAATATCTTCTTCTTCAATTTGTCTGATTGATTCAACAGTAATAATAAATGTATTTGGATCAATCTCTTCATGTGCAAAAACACTAACAGAAGAATAAATTGAGTTAAACATTGGTATATTAAAATCAGCAACTGCAGAACATATAAAATCTTCACCAGGTTTTAGCTTGATAATTAATGTTTCACGAGGATAAACATCTGGAATTTTTTTATCATTCAAAAAGAATGATGTAAATTTTTCATTAGTTGTAACACACATTATTTCATTAGTACGATTACGTACTTCAACATACATATGTAAATTATTTAATAGTTCTTTCTTCTTTTCTTCAATTTCTTCAAGTTCTTGTAAACTATCTTTTTTAGAACTAAAAATAGATGTATTTGCTTGAACTTCTAAATCAAGACATTTTAAAACAAGATCAGGACTATTTGGAACAATTGGTTTTGAATAATTAGCATTAATAATTGGAATATTTGCAATTCTGAGTTTCATTTGATCTTGATTAAAAATAGATGTATTTGCTTCAATTGTAATATATTCAGGATTCCATGCAAATGAACCTAATAAACTAAGTCCAATTCTACTTAATGTATTCACAATCACATAATTAATATCAGATCCAGAAAGTTTAAATTTCAAATAGTTAGAACCATACCCATCAGTAGGATTTGATTTTTCAACTAAAGTATATTTGGTACTGGACAAAGGCATCTGTTAGATATATAATATTACATACATATTTATTTATATAAGTTAAAAATTCAATTTTTTATTATTAAAAAATTCATGAGAAATAGATCAATTTTTTATTATTAAAAAATTCATGAGAAATAGATCAATTTTTTATTAAATATATTTGGAAAAATCTGTTTCTTTAATCAAGTCACATGATGCAATACCTTGAACATTCCAAATTGCTCCACTTGCACATTCCCAGTGTCTATACCATTCAGATAGTACCACATTGTTATTTTTCCATCTAGCACCCATTATTTCATTAATAAATTCATGTGCTGATTCACCACCAACAATTTCAAATCTATCACCAGGTGTTGAAGTACTATGCCAAATTTTATCTCCTAACCAAGGAGTAATAATTAATCCATCCCAATCTTTTCTTACTCTAGCCCAATCTATTACATCATAAAATTTTATATCAGATGGTTTACGTTTGTATGTTTTAATAAATTTAAATAAATCATCTTTTGATGTAATTAGCTTGACAGAATCAAAAACTTCTATTTTATATGTATAAGGGAATAAATTCCATCCACTTGGTTTTTTAATATTAAGTTCTACATAATCTAACCATCCAGCTCCATGAGATAACCATAATCCAGATGGATTTGCATAAACAGATTTAGTGGTGCCAGTTTTTTGAGAGTTATCTAATATAACTGTATCTAATTTTTCAATTGGTTTAAAAGAGAAATGTAAAAATGAGTTTTTTAATTTATGTTTATGAATAAATTTTTTAACATCATGTACATTTTTCTTTCCTATTTTATAAACCTGTTCATCTCTATATTGAAACCAACGCTGAATTGGTTGAATAGGTGGGTTTGGAGGTGTAATAATTTGTACAGTAGTGGTTTTATTTACTGATGTTTTTAAAATTGATTTGATCTCTTTTGTTTCTTTTTTAGAATTTGTCTGGTTTAGATCTGGTACTGTAAGCAACTTGTTAGAAAATCCTTTTGTATTTTCCACAAGTTCTTGTTCTGGCATTTTATCAAACCAAACAAATACTTTCAATTTACTATCATACACATACATTTGTTTATTAATATATATTAAGTTTAAAATTTTTTATTTTATATTTAGTTAATATATAAAACATGTTTGAGCAAGTATTAGCTTTTACAAAAAAACAATATGAATGGAGTGATAAATATGCAGAAGCAGTACTTGAAGAATATCAAAGATTTATGTTTATAAAAGCACTAGATTCTAATACATTAGCAACTGATCCAATTAATAAGTTTTGGAATGTACATATTTTATACACTGAAAATTACTTTGATTATTGTCAAAAAAATTTTGGTAAATTTATTCATCATATACCAGATATAGAATTAGATCAAAATAGAAAACAAAAACTTATAAGTAAGACTATAAAAATATATACTAGTTTATATCCTTCTATAACATATCCAAATATTTGGAATATAAATACAGAACTAATAAATTTTGATAAATGTTCAGATCAATTTAAAAAAATTAAAATAAAAATAGTTTATACTTCTGATATACAAAATGCAGAATATAATTCCAAAGTACTAAGTATTAATATAACACCAAATATGATATTCACAGATTTAATTAATTTTGTAGCCAAAAAAACATATCATAGTTCGGATAAGATTAAAATATATCCATCTAACTCATATTTTATAGCTATGTCTAAAACAAAAACTAATGATTCTAACTCGGAAATTATTAGAAGTAAATTTAACTACTATCTAGTTGAACTATTTTGATTCCTGAAAGCTAATAAATAGTTTAAACTATTTGATTCCTGAAAGCTAACAAATAGTTTAAACTATTTGATTCCTTTGACTAGATTAACCCAACCTTCATATTGAGTTTTTGGATCAAAAATTGGTCCAGGATGAATTTCATCATCAGAACCGGACCATTTGTATAGTTGTTTGGGTGTGTAATCAGCAAGATGTGGTAGCCATTTTTTGATATATACACAATCAGGATCCCATTTTTTTATCATAGAATTATCAATTTTCATAGGACGACCTGAAAGTGGGGCACCAGGAGATGAAAATTTTTTACCAGGATAATCAAAATCTAAAATCCAATGATGATTCATTTTATTTTGTGATGGTCCAATTGCATCTAATAACATTTTAGAAAAACCTACTTGTGATCCATATGTTGGATTTAATATACTAATATGTAAGTATTTGGTCCAAAAAACACCTAAAATCATTCGTAATCTATTATGTAAAAATCCTGTCTGTGTTAGCTCCTGCATACCGGCATCTATAAGTAGAAATCCAGTTTGTCCTTCCATCATTGCTTTCCATAGATTTTTAATTTTTAAGTTTGAGGGCCATGGTATCTTATTATATCTTGGATCAATCATTGTTTTAAAACTTCGAGCTTCAGGAATATAAGCAATAGCTGTTAAATAAAAATCTCTCCAATATAACTGTTTAATTATTTGTGATTGTGAGCCTAATTTGGATTTTACAACCCAATAAACTTCTCTAATAGATAAACATCCCATATTTAACGCTCCAGATAAGTTTGTTGTATTATATGCAAGTAAATCACGTTTAGAATTATAATCTTTGAATTTTTTTATTTGTGTTAGTTTAGCTAAAGCTATTGTTCGCCCCCCATGCTGAGCAATTTGTTCATTAGGTTCATAAAACTCACCTAAATCACTTATCTTATAAGTGGATTTAATAGATTTGAATATTTTAGATTCCCATGTTTTACTTACAAATTGTGTTCCTTTTACTAGTTCAGATGGTTTTGTTGGATGTCCATTTGCTATTGCATGTTTATAAAATGCCCCATATTGTTTGAATGCAGTTCCATCAGATTTTACTAATTGATCTATAGGAGATAAAGTATAATCATCACGAGATTCAAGAACATTAATTTCTAGTTCCTCACATAGAGTCCTAATTTTATTATCTCTCATTTCAGAATATGTAGAATAATCAGTATTAAATCCAACAATAATATCTGGATAAGAGATTAATAACTTGGATAATAAATTTTTTAGTACTTGATCTGGAATACCATAAAGCAAATATAGCTTTGATCCTAAATTATTAAGTTCTGAATTCAAGTCTTCAATAGACTCACATATAAACTGAACTGCATTAGATGAGAAATAGTTAGAATTAGATTTAGTTTGAACAATTTGATCTGAATCTAAAATAAATAGAGGTAAAACATAATCAACTTGAGATGCAAGTTCATTTAAACCAAGGTTGTCTTGTAATCTACAATCTCTTCTAAAAATAAATATTCCTAATTTAATTAACTTTGCCATTTTAATATACTATTAGAAATTTTTATTTAAGTATTTGCTTATAATTAGAAAACGATTTAATAAAAAAACTTGATGAAAAATTTAAGATATTAAAATAAAAAAAATTGTTTAGTTATTATATATAATGGATTGTAGACTAGCTAAACTATATGATACAAATGAACCAGGTATTAGAAACTTAGCAGAAATTTGTGATATTTATATCAATGTTTATTCAAAACTTAAAAATAATCTTGTTGTAACAAACGGTGGGTTGACATCATGGTATAATAAATTAGTTTCTGATTATGATGGAGATATAAATGATATAAGTTTAAATACTTTATTTCAACGTAATAGAAACTCTTTTGTTGAACTTCAAGATTACTTAAAAAACCAAAACACATTTTTTAATTCAATTAAATTAACTAGATTACCAAATGGTGATAGAATTTATTTTACACCAAATGTTCCTACAGGTACTGGTAATCAAACTAACCAAACAAGAGATATAAGAGCAAGATATAATCTTGGTACCATTTTTAATTTAGGATCAGATGTATCTTTAGGATCAGTTATAAATTTTATGGATATTACACAAGACTTTACAACAAAACCTTTTATTTCTAAATACTATTATCAAATTGGAAATTTCCCATTAGAAAAGATAGAAGTTGACACAAAATTTGGTACATCAGATATTGGAGCTTTATCTGATTTATATGACAAAATTATTGGATCAGGTAGTCAAGATGGTACATCAATCATTGAAAAAAATACTAGATTAATAGAACAGTTAGTATTTTCAATTAATATTGTAAATGATATGAAGAAAATGTTAACCTATTTTACTTGAGAAAATAACTTAAATTTTTATATAGATAAAAATTTAAGTAAATATCTTAAAGAAGAGCATTAAAAAGATTTCTAGAATCTTCAAGTAAACCAGAAGAAAAGTTAATTTCATCCATCATTCTTGTAAATGATTCAATAATAGCAGTTGTATTTGTTTCATAAATTGCAGACTCATCAGTAGGTGAAATTGGTTTTGGTAAAGTAATTTGTCCAGGAACAACAGGAAGTCCTGAACCAACAACTTTGTGAAAAATATCACCAATTGTTTTATCAAGAATATTAACACTAAGAACTTCTGTTGCAAAATCACCAATCTTAAAAAAGTATCTTCCTCCTACAAGAGAATTTGTATATACAATTGGATTAATAAAATCATATTTTTGTACTAAATTACAATAACATCCAATATTATTTAATCTTCCTACCAAGTATTTAAGTCTTAAAGTACGAAACATATTATCAACATATTCAATATTCTCAGATGGAATTACAGTAGGAACTGTAGAAATAAGATCATATCTAACAGGATAAATATTTGATTTATAAATAGGTCCACCAGTACCACTACAATTAATAACACTAGATAAATTAATTACACGATTATTAACAATTGTACAATTATTAATGTTACAACCAGATAAATCACAATCCTCAATATACATACCACTTAAATCACAATTAATAATTGTTGATCTTTTAATAGAACCAGTTTTGTTTGAAACAGAATTACTATTAAGACCAGAAAGTATACAAGTTGTTATATTTACATTATCAATAGTACAATTAATATAGGTATTGTTTAGTGTTGCAGTACCTGCAGAAATATCAACATTTTTAAAGTAAGTATTT
>Ga0114973_10003021_pt1 | contig 12005 bp, 11 predicted proteins | sample M_140807_MF_Meta_FD_87025 | JGI IMG/M metagenome (GOLD analysis project Ga0114973, IMG submission 87025) | Freshwater microbial communities from Lake Montjoie, Canada to study carbon cycling - M_140807_MF_MetaG | ecosystem: Environmental > Aquatic > Freshwater > Lake | place: Lake Montjoie... | reverse complement strand
CGCGGATCGACCGGAGTGGGGCGGAATCGCCGCTAGCCTGCGCGCGCTGGGTGAGGATCACCCTGCCACAGTTGTCGACGCGTTTGCCGACGTGTTGGGGGCAGTGGGTGAAGAAGCCCACGCGGGCGAGGACCACGAGTTCCTTGCCTACGGTATCGATACCGTCGACATGTTGTTGCGGGCGGGGGATGAGTTTGATCCAGCTCGCTTGAAAGGGTTCGTCGAACGAATTCATGCGTTCGCTGCAGATCGAGGTCTGGCAGTCCCCCAAATTTCCGAGGAGATCCTTGCCGGGCAACTCCCGAAGCCAGCCTCGCGCTCACCGTTCTCGACGAGTCTCAAGGGCTTCGATCTGCCCCCGATCGACCCACCGTCGTGGGATCTCGAATCGTTTGCGATGCCCGCGGAGGAAGCGGGGGAGGAGGTCGAAGAGGGTGCGGAAGTCGAGGCTGAAGCATTGGCTGAGGCGACGCCAATTGCTGGGCCGCTGATCGACGTCTCTGAAGAACCCAAAGCGCCTCAAGCACCCGAGGTGCCCGCGCTACTTCCTCACCCCGAGGAAGCGACTGATGTTGAACACGATGCAAAAAAGGCCGTTAATTTCGGGCCCTTGTTTGATCCTAAGTTGCCATTCAATCTGAATGCGAGTTCGACTCCGGTCGTCGAACCGGTTTCTGGCGAAGAACGCCCTCAAACTCAGACGCTTCCCGCCGTCCCGGCCGTGGTCCAGCCGATTGTGACGCCACCATTAGCCCCGAGCCAATCCGACCCGGTCGCGGAACTCGCCTCTGCCTTTGATTCGATCCCTGCCGCGACGGCCGATCGCAGTGGTAGAGGAATGGGTGTTGCAAACCTGGCCGCTCTCGCTCAGGGTGCGCTTTGGCTGGCGGAGTGCATTCGCCCCGTGACAGGCGCAGGAGCCGCAGTGACTGCGACCGCAGTGGATGGGGTTCGCCGCGACGCATTGGCCGCACTTGCTGTAGACCACGTTGTGAGTGCCGCTGGTGCTCGCCAGCGGATTCAGGTTGGGGAGCAGACACGGATTTTCTTGCGCCGATTGCAAAATGAAGTCGGTAGCTTTGATTCGTTTACTGTGGATGCACAGTGGTGTCGGATTCACTTGTCTGAGCCCGCTGCGGGGATCGCCGAGCGACTCGGATTGGTCGCGGCCGCTCCGCTAGCGGTTTGCGCGGATGGGGGGCGTCAGGTTTGGGTACCAGTTCAGGCGCAGCGTCTCACCATTTGGCAGTGTGTGGCCGATGACGGGGCGATATGCGCACTTCCTGATCTACCAGCCGAGGCGGTCGCTGATGCGTTGCCCTGGCACGCCCTGATGATTGGCCCGGGCGGCAGACCAGAGGTGGTTGCCGTTGCCGCTGAAGTGCCGATGCCGCCTGCGGCTCCGTTTATTCGACTGGGTTCGGGCCCGGTCGTTCTCGATCCAGGTCGTTGGAAGCGAATTCGTTCAACCTGTTTTGTTCTAGGCCAGCCATTGGCTGGCATCGATTGGGTGGCGGGCGCTGCGCTGATAGCCGGCAGCTCCGCTGTGCTTCTCAATCCAGGAATGATCTGAGCGACCGGGGCGCAAGCTGCATGGTCGCGCGCTGGGCGTCACGGCTGACCTTGATTATTTCGATGTTGCCGGCGCTCGCGTTGGGGCAACAGGGGGCTGCTGCCGGGGAGCCCGCGTCGGTTCCGGCGCCTGAATCTAACCCTCAAGCAATGACCGCCGTGATCGTTGCGCAGATCCGCGGGCTGGTTGACCGGCAGTTGCGCGAGAACAATTTCGTCCTGCCGGCCGGCGCGCGGCTTGAGGTCTCTTTCCCGGGGACTTTTATGCTGCCGCAACGATGTAGCCAACCGACCGTCGAACCCGTAACTGGGCGCAAACCCCCAGGAAGTGCGGTTCCCTATGTGATTCGCTGTGCACCTGCGCCCGGTGCACAGCAGGGACCGTCGCTCACCGTGTCGGTCCGCGTGACTGTTCTAAAAAATGTAGTGGTGACCACCCGGGCGCTCGCAAATAATTCGGTCATCGATGCTGGGGACCTGGTGATGGCTGAGGCCGATATCGGTGCGGCTGGTGCCGACGCATTGACGAACCCCGCGGACGCAATCGGGCGTACGGCGATTCGAAACCTTTCTTCTGGCTCGATCGTGCCCCGATCAGCCCTCCGACTTCCATTGGCTATACGTTCGGGTGAAACTGTCCGTATAGAGATCGTAGGGGTTGGATTTACTGTTTCATCAGAAGCGACCGCCATGCAAAATGGTGCAACTGGTGATACGATACGGTTACGGAATTCTGAGGGTCAAACGCTCTCGGGTCGTCTGGATCCACGCGGTGTCGTGGTGATCGATATCCGAAGGTCAGACTAGAAAGAGGGGCAAATGAAAGTCAACGGAAGCACACCTGGCGGAGTCGATGCACTGCATCTGATCTCGGACGCGCCTTCGCGTCCGGTGGCTGGCGCGTCAAGCTCGAATTCTGGCCGCCCTGTCGTCGATTTATCGACAAAGACTCAAGCCCTGCGTGCGATCGATGTGACCGGTCCGATCGAAGATGAGGCTCTGATCGCCGAGATCCGTAACCGGATATCGTCTGGGCGTTTCGCGATCGATTACGGGCGCATCGCCGATTCAATGCTAGCGTCTGGGTGGGTTGGCTGAAGCCGGCAAACCCATGATTGCTTTCGATGATGTGCTGGCCCGCCTTGACGAGCTTGGCGCACTCCTGATCGAAGAGCGCGAGTTGCTTGAAAAGTCCGATATTGGTGGGCTCGAAAGCATGATGATTCGGAAAGAATCTCTGCTCAAAACGCTGTTCTTATCGGATTCCCAAACCCCCGGTGAAGGTTCGGCGCATCCGCTACGGGATGTCGGTTTCACCGATGACCAGCGTCTCAAACTCGAGAAGCGCTTCGAAGCGCTGATGCGTGACAACACCATCAACGGTGCCCTGATTGATGCGGCGCGTGTGCGCGCTAACGCGGTCGGAGCACTTGTCGCCTCGCGGGGTCCCAACGCGGTGTACGGTGAGCGGGGGCGTCTACGTGGCCCGGCTACCGGTGCCCGGCTTACTCGGACGGCCTGAGCGGGCTGTGGCGACTCAGAGAATCTGAGGCGCGTAAATGCCCCTAAGACTGCGCCCTTACGGATTTTTAGCGCCAGGCCTCAAAGCCGGCGTCGGGGGGCGGCGTGCGCGCATCGGCAGTGCGTTGGCCTTTCTGGTCATTGCGGCAGCGGGTGCGGTGGCTGGCTACTCCTTGGGGGTCGGTCCCAAGGCTCAAACGGCTGGACTTCAACCCCCGGTTGCTTTGGTAGCGAGCGCCGACGCCGCCAGTGTTCCCTTAGTGTCGGGTAGCGCTGGCCTTTCTGAAGCAGATGCGTTGCGTTCTGAACTCAGAGCCTTGAATGCAGAGAACACCCGTTTACAAGAAGAGCGTGGCGCTTACAAGGCCTTACTTGATCCCAAGACTGGTATTGGACGCGAGGTTTCGATCTCTGGGCTCACGGTCCGACCGAGCACCGGCGGTTGGAAATTTTTTGGTCTTGTTTCCGGCGGTGTGGTTCAAAATGCGTCATTCAAAGGCAGCGCCGTCGTCGAACTCGCAGGTGCTGTTCGCGGCGAAGAGGAGCGCCTGTTGACGGATGTTCCAGCCCGCAGCTTCCGTCTCGACTATAAAAATGGCTTTCCAATTGAGGGCGAAATTTCCGCCGCTGGAGCCCCCGCCACCGCCTTGAGAATCCTGGTCGTTGATGAGGCGGGCCGCACGCGTGCAACCCAGCGAATCGCGTTGCCGTGATGAAGATCAAAAGAATGGTGATGCCCGTGCCCAAAGGCTTTTCGTTGCAAGCCCTCAAACTGCCAAGCGCCTCCTCCTTATTTTCGCGCTTCTTCGCACGATCAGCGCGGCCTCATGGCGAGGAATCAATCGATTCGGTTGTCTCTTCTGGAATGGTCATCCGCGGTGATATCGCCTTCACCGGGGTTCTAAGGGTTGATGGGTACATTGAGGGGCGCCTGGAAGCTCAGAGTGAGCAGGCTCTGCTAGTGGTTGGAGAAACCGCCACCTTGCGTGGCGACGTGTCTGCTGTCGATGCAGTGATCTGTGGGCTGGTTGAGGGTAACGTAGTCGTCCAGCGGTTCTTGGAACTTCGGCCTGGCGCGCGCGTGATCGGCGATGTCACCTATTGTCAGATCGAGATGCACGTGGGCGCCAGCGTCGACGGTCGTATGGTGCATGCAGAAGACAACACGGTCCAGGCTCTGATCGTACCGAGTCTCGTGCGGGCGTGAGTGTTGGGCGTGATGCCCGCTGGCCGGCTCCACGCTCGCGGGCCTTCGAAATGAACTGCTTGGGCGCTGGCTGGGCTGCGTTGACCGTTGCGTTGACTGTCGCGTTAACACCTGCGACGTCGATAGCGGCCCAACCGAACACCGTTTCCCCGTCCGCAAGTTCAGTTGGCCAGGACCCGGTGCTTCAGGCCTCCGAAGCCTTGATGCAATGGCGCCGAGACTGGGAGAACCGGGATTTTGAACGTTTTTCGGCTCATTATTCTGAGAAGTTCCAAAGCACTGGCCTTGACCGGCTGACCTATCTCGAACGCAAACGTGGAATCTTTGAGAGACGGCCCTGGCAGAGAATCAGGATTAACGAAGTTCTCTGGATTGCCGAGCAGGGGGTGCCTGATGCATTGTCGGTCCGGTTTATTCAGGAATACGATTCGCCGCAAGGGAGTGACCGTAGCCGCAAGGAGCAGCGCTGGATCCGCTCCAATCAACGCTGGCAACTTGGGGGTGAAACCGAAGTCATCTTGTCGGAGGCCGATGCGGGCCGTACGCGGGCCGATTCAGGCACAGGAGGGATTGGGAAATGAAGATCTTGATCGCACTCGCAACCTACAACCGCCCGGTCATTACACAACTGTGCCTGCAAAATCTGCAGTTAGTGCGATCTGATGAGGTCAGGTTGGTTGTCTACGACGACGCATCGACGTCCTACACAAAAGACTATCTATTTAAGTATGCCGACGACGTCATAAGGTTTGAACGAAATGGCGGTATTGAACGGTCTCGAGCTAAGGCAATTCGAGATTTTGTTTATCGATTTACCGATTATGACCTGATTTACTTTACCGATAATGATGCGATTCATGATCCAAAGTTTGTCGACGTTGTTCGTTCGGTCAGTGCGTGGCAGCGCAATCAGGCTGAAACTTTACCTTTCAGTTTGTACAGTACAGTCTTCCACGTGCGTTCGGAAAATATCATCTTTGAAAATGACGCCTTCTTCATCCTAAAAACCATTCCTGGGATCAGTCAGTGTTACACGAGAGAAATGGCCGAAATAATTCTGGAGATTTTGAATCGTTCTGCTGATCTCGAGTCGACGTATGGCTGGGATTATATTTATACGACGATTCTCGATCGGCCATGCCTCAATACAAAAATTTCATTTGTCGAACACTTTGCAAGAGATAAAAACGAAGGCGGTATGCATAGTTCAAATTCCGGAACTGGGCCGGATGCGCTGGCTGATTTTGAGCGGGACCGGGCTTTGAATCCCACTCCTTATCTTGTTGGAATCCGTGATGGAATCATCCGGGAAATTCTCAATTAGACCCGCGGTAGTTTCGGTTTAGACTGCGCCACTCAAATAGAGTCCCGGGCAGGCACCCCCGGAGACTGGCAGGACTATGTTTTCGACGTCTGCACACCAGTCATTTATTAGAACAGGGACGAACTCGGGAAAATTCGAATGAATCCGTTACTTCGCAAAGCGCTGGAATATCACCAAGCGGGAGTGTTTGATCGCGCCGAGGCTATTTATCTGGAACTGATCCAGTCGAACCCACAGAATTTCGAGGCGCTGCATCTTTTGGGTGTGATTGCGAGCCAAGTGGGTGATCATTCGCGGGCCGTAGAGTGCATTGGCCGTGCGATACAGTTGAGTCCTGATAATCCGAACTTTCACTTCAATCTGGGAATCTCACTCGAGGAACTAGGGCGCTTCCGCGAAGCAGCTGATTGTTTTGGGGTGGCCGGGCTATTGAAAATTGATTACGCTGATGCCTTTCTGAACCGTGGAAATTGCTTGTACCGAATGGGAGATCCTGTTGCTGCAATGGGGGCTTATGATCAAGCTATTAAAGCATATCCAGCATGTGCGCCTGCTCATTCTAATCTTGGTAATATTCTTCATGAAATGGGACGGTTCGACGACGCTTTGGTGAGCCATCTCCAGGCAGTCGAAATTGATCCTCACTCTGCGCCTTATCATTTTAATCTGGGCAATCTGTTAAAGGAACTCAATCAGCTCGAGGAGGCACTGGAGTCTTACGAACATGCACTTCGGCTGAATCCCGGCTACTGGGTTGTTTTGGGAAACAAGGGTGCAGTTCTGATGGACCTCGGGCGTTACGAGGAAGCATTGTTAAGTTACGAAACTGCGATCGCATTACGTTCAAATGATTCGAAATCTTTCTCGAATCGCGGTAGTGCTCTCGTGGCTTTGAAGCGGTTCGATGAGGCCATTCAAAGCTTTGGTCGCGCCATTGAACTCGATCCTGATGATTCTCAGACTTGTATGAACTTTGGAAATGCTTTGGTTGGTGCCGGCAAAGTTGAAGCGGCAATTGATTATTTATTTAGGGCTGTTTCAATCAATCCAGGATCTGCTGAGGCATTCTCTAATCTTGGCTCAGCTTTGAAATTGGTTGGAAGATTTGACGAGGCGTTCGCCAGTTTTGATCGCGCCATTAATCTCGTACCCGGGCTGGCCGAAGCGCACCTGAACAAGGGTTTAACTCAACTGTTGCTGGGTGATTTTAAAGATGGCTTAGGTTCCTATGAGTGGCGCTGGAAGGCGAATGAGCAGCGGCGCTCAAGGCGCGAATTTGAACAGCCGCTCTGGACCGGTCAGGAGTCTTTGGTCGGTAAGACCATTCTCCTTCACAGCGAACAGGGACTGGGCGATACGATACAGTTTTGCCGGTATATCCCGCTTTTGGCGGCGCGAGGAGCGAGAGTTTTTTTCGAGCTACCGCAGGCTCTGTATACGCTACTCGAGAGTCTTCCGGGAGTGGCTCTCTTCATTATTCGAGGCGAAGCATTGCCACCGGTAGATTTCCACTGTCCCTTAATGTCGGTGCCACTTGCGTTCGAGACCACGCCTTTAACGATTCCATCGTTCCCTTCAGGTTATTTGCAAGCGAATTCCGCCAAATTGGCAACGTGGTCTGGGCGTTTAGGTCAACGAACGAAACCCAGAATCGGACTGGTTTGGAGCGGGAATTCGAAGCATAGTAACGATCGCAATCGAAGCATTCAACTTTCGTCATTTCTCTCATATCTTCCTCGTCAATTCGACTATGTGAGTCTTCAGAAAGAGGTCAACTCGAAAGACCAGAGCGTGCTCGACCAAAAACCAGCGGTCTCACATTTTGGCTCAGAACTGGAGGAGTTTACGGACACAGCAGCGCTTTGCGCCCTTATGGATTTGGTCGTAAGCGTTGATACCAGTGTCGCGCATCTTAGTGGTGCCCTAGGGAAACCGACTTGGATCCTCATACCCCGCATACCCGACTGGCGTTGGCTGTTGGGTCGGGATGACAGCCCTTGGTATCCAACGGTGAAGTTATATCGTCAAGGGTCAGAAGGGGCTTGGGACCCGGTTCTGAATAGAGTTAGGGACGATCTTCTAGCATTCGATCCAGCTTGATCGCTAGGTGCGAATTTGGCTATCTGGTTTACTTTTTGTTTAGGGCTCGTAGGGCCCAACCATGACTGAGGGATGGCTATGGGACGTTCAGATCAGGCTCCGAGGCGCAAACTTCCCGCCGGAAAAAAGATTGCCAATGCCCACCAGGGGAGTGACATTCTGCAGCGTGGGCTCTCATTGCATCAAGAGGGTAAGTATGCGCAAGCAAAGGAAGCCTATGAACAAGTGTTGAGGATCCAGCCAGGACATTTTGATGCGCTTCATCTTTTGGGTGTAATTGCTGCTCAGGATGGCAATCTTGATTTGGCGGTGCAGTGGATTGGCAGAGCTGTACAAGTAAATCCCTACCATGCTTCTGCACACTTCAATCTCGGTAATGCCCTGAAAAATGCCAAGCGATTTGATGAGGCGCTTGTTTCATTTGAAAAAGCTGTCGCTGTTGAGCCGAATTTGGCTGAGGCCTTTAATGGTAAGGGCGGGGTGCTGAAGGAGCTTAAGTGTCTTGATGAGGCGCTCGCGGCATTTGATCATGCAATTACCATACGGCCCCTTTACGCTGAAGCGTATAACAACCGTGGCATCTTGCTGGCCGAAGTCAAGCGATATGAAGAGGCGAAACAAAGCTATGATAAGGCAATCTCGATCAGACCGAATTATGCTGATGCATTTTACAATCGCGGTATCGTTTTGCAGCGTCTTCGTTGCCTCGATGAATCGTTGACTAGTTTTGAGAGCGCGCTAGCAATTAACCCGAGTTTCGCAGAGGCTTCTAATAATCGAGGGCTTGTTCTGAAAGAACTGGGAAGACTGGAGCAGGCATTGGTTAGTTACGACCATGCAATCGCGACAAAACCTAATTATGCTGAGGCGCTTAATAACCGAGGGGTCTTGCTCAAAGAATTGAGACGCATTGATGAGGCGTTGGCTTGCTATTCTGCTGCAATTTCGATTAATCCTTCTTTTGCGGAGGCTTACAATAATTATGGAAACGCGCTGAAGGAGCAGAGGCGATTTGATGAGGCGCTGGGTAGCTATCAAGCTGCAATAAAAATCAATCCTGAAAGTGCGGATACTTTCTACAATCAGGCGGGCGTACTTCGCGAATTGCAGCGTTTGGATGAGTCTCTGGCAAGTTACGACAGTGCGATATCGATCAAGCCTGATTATGCTGAGGCATTTAATAATCGTGGTGGTGTTCTCCGTGAGTCGGGGCGATTAGACGAGATTCTAGACGGGTATGATAAAGCAATTGAAATTAATCCTGGTTATGCTGAGGCTTACTATAATCGGGGCGTCGCGCTGCAGGATTTAATGCGGCTGGAGGAGGCCCTGGCAAGCTACCACAAGGCGTGGACACTGAATCCTGACTATGAATTTTTATTCGGGTTGAAGTTCCATACCCAGATGAAACTGTGTGACTGGGAGGGGTTTTCCGAGCAATTGGTCGAGCTTGAAGCTGGTGTGTTGGAAGGGAAACGAGTCACCAGTCCATTCCCGGTGCTGGGGCTGCTCGATCGACCAGACTTGCAACAGCGGGTTTCAGAGATATATGTAGGTAGCCAATTTCCAGAGCGACCTGTTACTAGGCCGTCGCGGGGCCGAGTTGAAGATCGCAAGATCCGTGTTGGCTATTTTTCGGCTGATTTCCACAACCATGCGACATCATTCTTGATCGCTGAGCTTTTTGAAGCTCATGATTCTAATTTGTTCGAGACATACGGATTCTCATTTGGTCCCGAGATCGACGACGAGATGCGGCGCAGAGTCTCTGCTGGCTTTAATCAGTTCTTTCAAGTGGGTGGAAAGTCTGATTTTGAAATTGTGGAAATTGCAAGGGGTTTGGGTATTGATATTGCAGTAGATTTGAAGGGCTTTACCCAGGGCTCGAGAATGGGAATTTTTGCCGGGCGTTGTGCTCCAGTCCAAGTCAGTTACCTCGGCTATCCTGGTACGATCGGGGCGCCATACATCGATTATATTGTTGCGGATCGGACTTTGATTCCTGAGGAATCGCAGAGTTATTACACCGAGAAGATTGTTTATTTGCCTAATTGCTATCAAGTCAACGATTCCAGACGAGAAATATCGGACCGGGTTTTTACGAGACAAGAATTCGGATTGCCTGAGGATGGCTTTGTGTTTTGTTGCTTTAATAATAATTATAAAATAGTGCCGGCAATTTTCGATTGCTGGATGAGGATACTTGATTCGGTGGATGGTAGCGTTCTATGGCTTCTTGAAGACAACCCAGCGGCAGCAAAGAATCTGCGTAGGGAAGCTGCGTCCAGACAGGTTGATTCAAGTCGCTTGGTATTTGCGAAGAGAATGAGTCCAGCAGACCATTTGGCTCGACACCGGTTGGCTGACCTTTTTATCGATACTGTTCCGTGCAATGCCCACACCACCATGAGCGACGCCCTGTGGGCTGGGCTACCTGCGTTGACTTTACTCGGCAAATCATTTGCCGGAAGGGTGGCTGCGAGCTTGCTCAATGCGGTGGACCTGCCAGAGCTTATTGCTGAGTCTCCTGCGCAGTATGAGTGCAAGGCAATTGAGCTAGCCAGGAATCCTGAGTTGCTTGCTTCGACGCGACTTCACCTTGAAGCTTCGCTACGTACCTCGCCATTATTCAATGGGAGAGTTTTTGCTTTACACCTTGAAGCAGCCTACAAGGTGATTTTTGATCGGTATCGGTCTGGTCAGGACCCCGATCACGTTTATGTTGGTGCTTAGCTTCGTCGATTTAACCGCTGGCTTGTTTTTGCGTTATTGGCCCCGATTGTCCGACACAGTAGTTGTTTCTGGTAGCCCGAGTGCCTTGAGCGCGTGGCCGCGATTTTCTAACGCAACGACGTTTTCAGGTTCCAGCTGGAGAGCCATTTCACAGGCGGCCAATGCGTAGTCATGTTGACCAAGATTGGCGTAGGCAAGTCCAAGTCTCAGGAAACTGTTCACGTTCGTCGGATTAACGCGAATCGACTGTCGGAGGAGTTCGACCGCAGTTGAGAATTCTTCTTTCTCTAGCGCCGTGGCTCCCATCATGAACGCCTCGTCGGCCGTGTCGGTCTCGCTGATCTGCTTTGTTTTAGCTTGAAGTTTGTTCGCAGTGGTCGCAGCTTTCTGGGCAATCGATTTTCTTTTGGCGGCTTCTTTGCGTGCTTTACTCATTACGCTGACTAGCTCCCCGTCAGATACCGATACGCCTTCTTCCACCAGGGCGCATCATTCTTGTTGACCCACGCCTCAAAACGTTCGCGGGCCTGTTCGACCTGCGGGCGCGTCATCTGAGATGCAACCAGATCGCGCAGCACTCCGCCAGCTTGATCGCCACGATGTGCGACGACGGCAAACCAAAACCAGGCTTCCGGCAAGTTGCGCGGGATCCCGCGCCCATCCATGTTCATTGCGCCCAGGTTGTTGGCAGCCATGACATGCCCCTGCTCAGCCGCCCCTCGAAAAAGTTTTGCGGCCTCAGCATAGTTACGATCGCCGCCCAAGCCCTGAAAATAGTAAAGACCGAGGTTGAACTGGGCCTCAGGGTCGCCTTCGTCGGCGCGGGGCTTAAGTAGTTTGGCCGCGGCGTGATAATCGCCAGCAGCCCACGCCTTCATGGCGGCGTCAAGACTCGCGTAACTGATGGCGGGAAATAGAGCCGCCGCACCGCCAGAGAGCCCGATGGCAGCCACGATGCCGACTCCGACGCCTCGGCGTAAGGCCGTTCTACGTCCGGCGCGTTTGGTTTTCTGCGCTTGATCAACTTCGCGACTGTGACTCAAAGTTGATCGCGTCTGGCTCGTTGTTGTGGGGCAGTTGTTCATGCCGTCATCCTCGAGATTTTCATGAGTGATCGCGCAACATCAGGGTTCCATCCCGTCGTCACGCGCCATGGCGCGAAGGCGCACGATGGCCTGGGTATGCATTTGCGAGATTCGCCCAGGGGTCAGGTCGAGTACCTTGGCGACTTCGCGAAAGGTCAGTCCTTCCTGATAGTGCAAGGCCATGAGCATGGCCTCGCGTTCGGGCAATTTCCTGAGCATATCGGCGAGTTTTTTGGCCTCGTCGCGACGCTCAATCAGGCTCAGTGGAGTGTCCTCATCCGGCACGAGTTCGGCCGCAGAGGTGCCCCCCTCATGATCGTCATCGCCATACTGGATTGAGACCGCGTCGGCGAGCAGGCTTCGGTAATCGTCCAGGCTCAGAGACATGGCTTCTGCAATCTCGCCATCTTCAGGCGCCCGGCCGAGGGTCTGTGAGAGGCGCCGTACAGTCTCCTCGGCCTCG
>Ga0114973_10003014_pt1 | contig 12013 bp, 14 predicted proteins | sample M_140807_MF_Meta_FD_87025 | JGI IMG/M metagenome (GOLD analysis project Ga0114973, IMG submission 87025) | Freshwater microbial communities from Lake Montjoie, Canada to study carbon cycling - M_140807_MF_MetaG | ecosystem: Environmental > Aquatic > Freshwater > Lake | place: Lake Montjoie... | reverse complement strand
TATTATGCGTTCGTGCGTAGTCTTAGCGGTGGTGGTCAAATAGATCTTCTTACTATTATAAATGCTATGACCGAACGTCGTGTTGTTGCTCCTGTTGCTCCTGTTGCTCCTGTTGTTGCTTCCTAATCGTGTGCACCGCTGCCCAGGATGTGGTGAAGACTAAACGCCAGAGCTAAAAAACCCAAAAAGAAAATATAGCTTCCACAAGATATTATTTTATCTAAATACGTTGAATAAGAACATAGTGTGCATCAAGGCCAGGTGACTCATCTTCCCATGCAATACGAAGAGTCTCACCAACAAATAAAACAGAAAGACGAGGTAGTGCTGTATGTCTTAGCATAAGATGCCAACGATTTTTGTTAATTTTTTCATAGGCTTCATGTGGAACTGCTATTGTATATGCTTCTGACATATCAAGATCATAGATAGTTTTTTCTAGTGTATTATTTTTATAAAATTTTACACAAAATGATTGTGTAGTCATTTCTATTAAATATTATAAAATGTTGTTTAAACAATATTTACTATATATATTTATATATACATATAGTAAATGTCCTTTATTTCTAACTATCCTGAATTTAGGAACCTTCCTGAAGCAATTACATATATGGATATTTCTGATAATTCAGAATATATTTTAATTGAAGAACATCCTGAATCACTTGAAAGAATAGTACAGGGTGGTCGTGCGATTTATATAATTGGAAAAGGTCTTATGAATTTACCTGGTCGTCCTGGAGGAAATCAAGATTTTTCTAATCAATTACCATTTTTTTATGATGTAAAATTAGGCACAAACTTATTCCCCATATTTTATTCAAGTTTAAATGGAAGGGTTCGTTTTGTAGGCACATATACATTCGTAGATTATGTAAAAAAGATTTCTCCTGCAGGATTTGGCTACTATGAATTTAAATTTTATAGAATTTTTCGCGATCATATTCAGCATATAGAACCTCAAAGTGTACGCATTGATTAATTGATTAATTAATTGATTTTGGACCACCAATTACGAGCAGTTTTTGATGATTGTTTTGCCTTTCCTGCAAGGTTTGAATCCGTTGTCTTATAAGTTTTTCCTTTGAGTAAGAATGAATGAACACGAGCATAGCCCCATTGTTGTTGTGTTGCACCTGGACGATGTCCTGTTCTCCATGCTGCCATACCACGATTATATGATTCTTTAATATAACGTAAAGGAACTCCAGTTGCATTAGCTTTTTGTTTAAGAGAAGTGGCTTTAGGAAAGATTTTTCTCCACTTTCTTGTATATTGAGATGGTTTTGATTGTACATAAGTATTTGTTTTGAAACCTGTATATGCTTTCGGGTCTTTCCAATGAAACGAACCGAAATGTTTCATTTCTTTTAACTTTTGCTTTTTCTGGGTTTTTGATAAACCAGAAAAATACTTCTTTGGGAGATACATCCTACTTATAGATGATCGGAAATAGTAAAGTATAGTATATTAATAATGAGGGTAAAAGTACTTCAATGTGATACACGAGATATTATATTACAATTACAGTCAAGAAATTTATACTATGGTACTCGACAAGAATATGACTATGAATCATTAATGAAAAATAATCGAAATGAATTATATCATCCACAAAATTCTAAGTCTGGTATTTCATTATGTTGTTTAGTAAATATGATGAAGTCCAAAAGTATAGGAATTGAATATGAATTTATAAAAGGAAATACTAGCGATTGGAATATATCAAATAGTAATGTATTTGATATACGTAAAAAACATGTTTGTTGGTTGAAACCTTATGTAATTTTAGAACAAATGAATTCACAAGCAAATTCAAATGTTGATATATTTTGTTATTTTGATACTGATGCGTGGATTCGTGATAAACAATTATTTCACGATTTTTTAGTTAAGTTTTTAGAATCTGAGTCTACAATTGCAATGCCAGAAGATGTAGAACGTTCTTCTGAATTAAATGCTGGTTTTTATGCAATTAAGAATAATACTAAGGGGAAAGAAATCATAGAAAGTTTAATACATGATCCCAAGTATGAAAAATATTATAATGTAATATATCACGAACAAAGTGCATTATGTGAATATTATAAAGAACATAAGGATGAGTTTACTGTTTTACCAATGAATGATTTTAATACTCCATGTGGACGAATTGTTCGTCATGCTTGGTTACATGGACTCTTTTATAATTTAATTGTTGATGAAGTTTTGGCTATATTTACAAATATAGCATTGGCGAATTCTAATGATTCTAGTCATAGTCTTGGATCTGACTTATCTGTATATGATATATTTGCAGGTGCAGGAATAGTTCCTAGTGTAAAGAAACTTTTATTGAATTCTGATTCGAAATTTTTTAATTAATTTTCTTCGTATATCATAAAAATAAAATGGAAGTATACGTTTTTTATGAAATGAATTTATATAATTTCTTAGATGATATTCTTCCATATTAAAATTTCTACAAAAACTTTGTATTGATCGTTTTAGTTTAGAACGAGCTTTTGAATCTTCTTTATATTCTTCAAATTTCTTTATAATTTGTTTTTTAGATTGTATATAATTTTTTATAATAGATATTTGAGGTTTTATAAATGTTTTATATTCATTATGTATTTCTTTTATTTTCTTATTTAATTTTGACCGTTTAGACTTAAAAGTAGTGAAGTTCTCTAGGATATTTTTAATTCCATTATTAAATTGTTCAGAAGGTGTTAGTTGTTCTTCTTGTTGATTTTGTTGATTTGGATTTTCATTTGGAAATGCTTCTAAAAGTATTTCATGAGATATTATATTTTGATTACAATCAACACATGAATAATCTTCAAGTTGATCTACATGTAAAATATCAATGAGCATACATCGTGTATGAAAGGTATGTCCACACATGAGACTAGTCTTTGGTTGCTGTTCTTCTATTACATTTGTACATAGAAGGCAGTTCATTCTTATATATAATTAGTGAATTTGTTTTAGGTTAGGTTATATTAGTAATAAGAAATATATAAAGGATTATTATATAGTTTATTATAGGATATAGGAAAATGAATACTGAAGATACTATTGTTGCTTCAGTAATCAAAAAGTTTAAGGAACGTTCAGATGTTGGAATCAAGAAATATGGTGTTACACTAGACCGTACTGACTTGAACACCCTTGATTGGATAAATCATGCTCAAGAAGAACTTATGGATGGAATACTTTATTTAGAAAAACTAAAACAAATGTTTTCTAGTAAAACTATTGTGTCATGTAAATAATCTTAGACCCTTGAAGATTAAAAAGGGTACTTTTCCTATTTCCCTTACTAAAAGTTCCAGTTTTTAATGTTCAAGGATCTATATGTTACAATATAAAATACTTGTGAATCAATTATTTTATATTGTGTATTTTATTTCTTTTAAGATCAATATGTTTTTAATGATTATTATTTTATAATTTATTAATAACAATTACTGGATCATAATTAATTTCCATAAACAAACTCAAACGTACTTGGGTTAAAATATAATCCTTTAAATCCTAATGCTGTAGTATTGGCAGCAGGTATACTTCTTATAGGTCCTGCATAGAATGAAAATGTGCTAATAGAATTTATAGGAGTGCTAAAGGCACTAATTATAACTGTATTTTGGTGTTGATTTAAATATCCAGCATTATTTCCAATAGCAATTGAATTTGTACTTTGATTACTATATCCAGCATTAACTCCAATAGCAATAGAACTTACATTTTGATTGTAATATCCAGCATTTAGTCCAATAGCAATTGAATGTGTACTTTGATTACTATATCCAGCATTAACTCCAATAGCAATTGAACTTGCACCTTGATTATAGTATCCAGCATTAGGTCCAATAGAGATTGTAGATATATTTATATTTGTATAAGGAATACTTGGTCCTTGGATTCCTGTTGATCCATTTAGTCCAGTTGAACCATTTAGTCCAGTTGAACCATTTAATCCAGTTGAACCTTGGACTCCTGTTGATCCATTAAGTCCTGTAGATCCATTAAGTCCTGTAGATCCGTTAAGTCCTGTAGATCCATTAAGTCCTGTAGATCCTTGGACTCCAGTTGGTCCTGTTGGTCCACCACTAGGTCCAGTTGATCCGATTGGACCTGTTGGTCCACCACGAAAACCGCGGGGACCAGCTGGTCCAACCCCACCACGTGGTCCAGTTGCTCCCTTTAAACCTGTAGCACCATCAGGTCCATTATATGTTCTAACACCTGTTGCGCCCGGGGGTCCATTATATGCCGTAACACCGGTTGCGCCTATAAAACCACGAGGTCCTCGATTTACAACCCCTAGTGCACCTTGTGCCTGCAAAGGTGAAGAATTAAGACTAATTTCATTTGTATGAAAATGTAGATTCACGTGTTTAGAATCCATTTTACTATATACTTAGATAAAAATTGAATAGTTTAAATGGTTTTTCATAGTTAAAATGGCTCAAAAAATTGTGCTAGCTCTTCAAAAAGCATCTCATGATTATTATGAAACTGGAACAGCATCTATGACAGATGATGAATATGACGCACTAAAAGAAAAGCTGTATAGTTTGGACCCTAAAAATGCTTACTTTCAAGAAGTTGGTTCATTTCCTAGTAGTGATCGGGTTAAACTTCCGTATTTTATGCCATCTTTGAAAAAAGTGAAACCTGCTAGTCTAGATGCAGTAAAACTTCCAGGGCCCTTTGTTGTTACGGAAAAGCTTGATGGAATTAGTGCTCTTTGGACTTGTGGTGTACATAAGACTTCTGGACTTTACTTACGTGGAAATGGTCATATTGGTCAAGATGTAAGTAAGTGTATCAAACACATTCAAGGACTTGTAAATACCACGAATGGTTGCACAGTTCGTGGCGAACTTATTGTACCTCGTAGTTCAGGTGTTGCACGTAATTGGGTCAATGGTGTTCTACATCAAATCACACCCAATGTAGAAGATTGTAAGAAGATTCACTTTGTAGCTTATCAAGTTCTTGAACCTGCTAATCTAACTCGTAGTCAACAACTTACATGGCTCAAAAATCAAGGCTTTGAAACGGCACAGTGCTGGAAAGTAGCTAGTCTAAATATTGATGAGCTAACTAAGATGTTCAAAGAAACACGTGAAAAGTCTCTTTATGAGTGTGATGGTATTGTTGTAGGTACGGATATGAAACCACTTGTTTGTACTGAAGCACTTCCAAAAGACTGTTTTGCCTATAAGGTTGCTGTAGATGACCAACGTGCTGAAACAACTGTACGTGAAATTGATTGGAATGTGAGTCGTATGGGTGAGTGGATTCCTCGTATTCGCTTTGATCCTGTAAAGATTGGTGTAGCAAATATTGAATATTGTACTGGTGTACATGCTCAGTACATCAAAGATCATATGCTAGGTCCTGGTGCAAGGATTGTTGTTCGTCGTAGTGGAGATGTAATTCCAACCCTTGATAAAGTTCTACAAGCTGCTACGAAATGGCAAGAACCTCCTGAAGGGCGATGGAAGTGGGATGGAATTCATGCAATGGATACAACTGTAGATAAGACAAATGAAACGTATGCACTCGAAATGGCTCATAGTCTTATAGCCCTTGGTATTGAAGGACTAAGTGCGACAAGTACTAAGAAGATTGTAGATAAGGGTTATAAGAATCTACAACAAGTATGGAAAGCAAGTGAGTTTCAACTACAAGATTGTATTGGAAAGTCTTCAGGAAAAAAGCTACATAGTGCAATCAATGGGTTAGTAGCATCACAACAAAAATGGATATATGCATATCCTTCTTGGCCAAAAGGATTCGGTGAAAAGAAGATTGCAAATGCACTTGCACTTGAAAAAGATGTGAGTAAATGGCCTAGACTTACAGTTTCTCCTGATGGACAAAGTATGAAGACCTTTTCTGAAGTCTGTAAACATGTTCCCGCATACTTGGAATGGAGAGCGTGTTTTCCTGGTGCGGTAGATGTATTTCCTACTGTTCCTGCTGTTCCTGCTGTTCCTGTTGCTCCTGTTGCTACAAAGGGCTATTATGTCATGACTGGATTTCGTGATCCTGAACTTTCAGCAAAGCTCACTCAAAGTGGTTGGATTGCTCAAGAACGTATTAATAAAGATACGAATGTACTTCTTGTTGCAAATTCTAGTACAAATGTACTTCTTGCTACAGATAGTAATGAATCTACTAAAACAAAGGCTGCAAGGGAAAAAGGAATTCGTATTGTTATGCGTGACAAAGCAAACCTACTTTTCTAAAGAACTAATAGTAGATGATGATAATAGACCGTATTAATGAACATAAAAATACACTTACATCTGTATTAACTTTTGTAGTGGCTATATTACTTATATGGATATTATATAAAGTTGTACAATCTATTTTTGTAAATTGGAGTAGTGTTTCTTCACCCGGTAATATACTAAGTATACAAAAACAACAAGAAAATATTCTTGAAACACGTTGGTCTGGATTAATGCAGAAAAAACAAGGACTCGATTCACAAATTAATAGTATTCCTCAAGATCAACAACTTTTAATCAATACACGAGTTTTTTCTACTCGTCTTACTGGATTTGCTGGTCCTTATAAGTCCGGTGTATTTGATGAAGATGCTTCAACACGTATTGCATTAAGTACGGGTTCAAGATGTCTTGTACTAGAAATTGATTATGAACATCGTAATTACTCACCTAAGTTGATCTATCGTGATGGTTGGGGTATGAAACAATCTTTGAATTCAGGAAGTATTGCTAAGGTAGCCAAGAGTATAGCTTCTCGTGCTTTTACACCTAGTAATGACGGTGTTCCTCCTTCTGTTGCTAGTGATCCATTAATTGTTGTCTTATACTTTGTTCGTACACCGAATCAAGGTTCACAACCTCATGAATACATGAAATTTTTAGGAGCAGTGGCCGAACAACTAAAACCCTTGCGTGGATATATACTTGGTCAAACACCTCAAGGAGACTATCGTCGTCAAGCCCTTGAATCACAAATCTTTTTCACGAATTATAAGGCCTTTCAGAATAAGATTATACTCATGACAAATGCCGATACAAGTGGATTTCGTAGATTACAGAGTCTTGGTCTTGCTGGTGAACTCGGTATGGGCCAAGACTTGGACTTTTTAGTCAATGTCCGCATGTATGGAAGAGAGTCACCTTCTCAATTTGGTATTACTGGTTCACCTTCTAGTTCTATAAAACCTGCTGCCGTTATAACAAGTCCTGGATATTGGAAGTCCACTCCTTCTGATCGTGTTGCTGGAGCTGTTGAGTTGACAAAGGAAGCATGGACACTGTGTATGGAATCAATTAGTTCATCTACAAATCAACCCGATCAAGCTGGTATCGATAGATTATATAATACTTACGGAGTACATTCAGTTCCTACAACTATTTTTAGTGATTCTGTAAACACAGATATATTTACTGGAGTTGGAAAAATCTTTGCAACTTCTTCTTGGTCTGTAAAACCTGAACTCATTCGCTTTATTCCTCCTAAAGCTATTCCTGTACAACATCCCTATCCTCAAGCAAATTCTGGTGGTGGTAAAGTTATATCTCCTAAGTTATAAGTAAAAAATTGAAAGTAGGTTTATTATTTGTTGTTTGTATATTATATTATATTATATTATATATTTGAAAAATGCTATTGCTTTTCAGTAAGGTTTGGTATTGGTACTGTTCTAAGTGTGGTCTTGGTCCTTATTCTAGTGACTGGGATAGTTGTGCAGGAGGTCATAAACGTCCCGAAAAAACTGAGTAATATATATCATAAGGTTATATTATGATATATAGTAGGATATAGTAGGATGAAAAGAAATATTTTATATTTTGGAAGTATATTTTTTGGTGTAGTGGTAGTAAGTATGTTATTACTAAATTCTAAAGAAGGATTTGTTATTGGAAATAATGATCGTGTCTTAGAAGCCATTGATTTTGTAAAACAGGGATTTCGTAATATTGATGAAGCTATAAAAAAGCAAGAAAAGAAACAACCTGTCTGTCCTCCAAATACGGCTTATGCAAAACCTTTGAGTGATATAAAAATAAAACCTTCTAGTGATGAAAAAGTAGTTGGAGCAGATGCAAATAAAAAGGATCAGATGTTAAGTGTATCAAGTGTTGTTTCTGTTAATATACAACATTTAGATGCTCTTGCTGCGACATATATCGCTATGGATAATTATGAACAAGATCCTGTTTCAAGTTTAAATACAATTCAAAATGAATTAAATGCATATATTGATATTTACAGTTATATGAATGATAAATATAAACTTGGTCTACCTGCAATTGCTAAGAATATGCTTATCATACATAGCTCACAAGCTTCTTGTAATGAATTTCAACGTAAACTAGCTTTACCTAGAGCACAATTATATTCTAAACTTGAAGATGATATATTACACAAAGTTCCTACGCAAGTTGTAGCAAGTATGCCACTAGTATCTGCATTAGAACCTCCTGCCGAATTAATACGTAGTGGATTGAAAACCAAAAAACAATCTGATAAAATTCAGAGTTATCCTACAATAGATATATTTTCACGCTTAAAAAATGTATATAGATATACACCTAATGTTGTGAAAAAGAAAAAGATTCATGAACCTCCTATTGAAGATATTTATACACAACTTGAAAAAACATACTCAAAATCTAGTATGCATGGTAATTTTTAATTATATTTGAAGACCTAAAATACTTGTAAGGGAAATATATATGACTATATCATTACCCATATATATTTCTCTTACAAGTATTTTTAAGAATCAGGAAATATTATATAAAACATTAGAATCAATTCTTGAACAAAGTAAATTACCTGATAAAATATATTTATTCTTATCAGATGAAAGTTATTTATTAGATGATGGTTTTAAAAATAAAATAATAACAAATAAAAATCTTTTACAATTATTGAAAAATAACTTATTTGAAATTAAATGGGTAGAAAATCAAGGACCCTATCGTAAGCTATTACCCTTATTAAAAGAAAAATGGAATGAAGATTGTTTAATCATAACAATCGATGATGATATGTACTATGATATGGATTTTATTAATAATATAGTTCAAGATTATTACATACATAATTGTGTGATAAATTATAGAGGGTTTACACCTAAAATGGTTAGTTTAAAAGACTTTGATTATCACAATCGTACAGAAACAATACATAAATATTTGTATAATTTCCCAACTGGAAAAGGTGGAATATTATATAAACCGTATTTTTTTCATAAAACGGGTGATTTAATATTTAATACAAATATATATATGAATACTTGTAAAACTGCGGATGATGTTTGGTTTTATTTATTAAGAATATTAAATAATATTGAGTGTTTTTTAGATAATAAAACTTGGTTAAAAAAAGATTTAACAACTCGTCATGGATTATGTTTTAAGTTTAATAGTAATAATAATAACACGATTTTTTTAAGAAATACACTAGAAAAACTCAATCATTTATTTTGAACAATTGGAAGTTACTTGTCTACTCTCAGCAGATTGTTTAAGTTTCATAAGATCTTTATAATGTAAGTTTAATGTAATAAACTCATTGGAAAGTAAAATGTTTTTTAGCATAGTGGCTTTGAGTTGTAATGCTTGTATCCGTGCTTGTTTTGCAGAATTAGAAGTATCATTATTTACATCGTCAAAATCTTCTTTGGATGGTGTATGTACTTCTGCATAAGGCTTCTGGACTGAAATGTCCATAGATGTTTCAAAGTGTTCATTTTCTTCTTGTATAGGTGAAAATCCTTCTTTCTTACAACTGAGAGATTTTTCAATTTTCTCTTTCATTTCTTGAAGTTTAGGTAAGAAAACTTTAACTGTTGCTTCTATATACGAATCAATTGTATTTGGAACTTGTAATGGATCTGTGGGTGGAGGGCATGGAAATAAGAGTCCAGTTGTTTCTAATGAAAAATTCAGTGTTTCTACCTTAGTTGGATCAATCGGTTGAAGTTTAATTAGTGGAATCGTTAATTGTGCTAACTTAGTAATTGCAGTTGCTTTTGCCTTATGCCTTTCATCTGGATCTTGGTCAGATGGTGGAAGGTATTTTTGTGTATCTGGTAATTCATCCTCAATCAGTTGATTTAAGATTTGTGTATAACACGGACATAGTGTATCATTTGCAAGAGTTACATATTGTGTGATTTCTTGTTTTAGATTAACTTCAGAATTTGTGTTTATTGTTGTATTGCCATCAAAATTTTCAATTGTCTTTCTTGTTACAAGGATAATTAACATAAGTCCTAAACAAAGTGTGATTGTCCATAAAATATATCGTCCTATAGACATTCCTAAAAAGCAACAAGTATTTAGATATGCCCGGAAGTCCTACATTAATAAGTGGTTATACATCACAATTACAACAAAATGCCGTTATGTGTGATAGAGATCGTATATTATCAGGATTAAATCGTTCTAGTGTATGCTGTCCACCACCCAAAAGCACTTCTTCTGCACAACCTTTTAGTTCATTATTATTACAAAAACAGAATGCTTGTAACCCCGATATAACAAATATTCTTAGTTATCCTAAAAAAGCAATAACAATGAATGCATATACACTTTCTCTTCAAAATAATATAATAAATTGTGCTAATTCAGATCCTTCTCAAAGATTTAGTCAATATGTACGTTTTTTTCCTACTCCTTGCCCACCACCCTTAGTGACAAATGCTGGTATACCACATGCTCAAGTAATGTGCTCTCCTGGAAGTACACTACCTCCAACCAGATTTATTACATAATCCTTAATTAGAAATGGGCACTGGAAACTTTGATGTAAGCCGTGTAGTACAACGTAAACGTACGGCTGTATTAAATTCATTTTATACTACTAACAATGCTGCAGTAAATGCTGGAAACTCTGTACTTCGTGAGCAACCCGGTACTCAACTAAACGATGTTGTAGTCAATCGTAATATATCTAGAGGGTTTTTTACACCTGTTATTGATGGTGTAGTAAGTGGATGTCCTTGCTCTCAAGATGTAGTGAATAATGGTGGTGGCAATAATGGTAGGAATATAGGTCCTCCTTCAGGTTAATCATTCATGTTTCCAAGAATTCCAAGTTTCTACTTGATCCCAGCGGTTTATAAAATCAGGATGCATTGCTACTGAACGTAATTCTTTATAAAATAGATTAAAACGTCTCCAATTACGAATGCCCTTTTTTAATTTATAGACTTTAAAAGCTTTTTGAATGACTTGTGCATTTACTGTATGCATCAATTCATTCCAATTATCAATTTGATATACCTTTTCTATATTTGTATTATTTGATAGGTCTTTTACTAAACAATTGTCACGAATATATAGTATTTTTAAACGCTGGCTTTGTTTCCAATCAATTGCAAATTCTTGAATTTTATTATAACATACAGATAACATAATTAAATTTTTTGGTAATTGTTTCGGTAGGGCTGTAAGATAATTATTCTGCACAATTAATGTTTCAAGACTATCTGGTAAATTATTTGGTAACCATTTCAGATTATTAAAACTTAAATTCAAATATTTTAGATTTGGTAATGACTTTGAAAAGAGTATATTTGATGATAAATAATTATGAGAAAAATTACAATATACTAATGACTTTGGAAGATTATGTATTTGTTTTAATTTATTAAACATTATATTTAAAGTCTGAATACTATCTGGTAAATTATATAGTTTTTTTAACTTACAATAATTCATTGATAAAACTTGTAGGGTTTCTGGAAGACTTTCTGGAGGTATTTCTAAAGGATTATTATCTAAATATAATTCTTTTAAATTATTTGACCATCTTAATACATTAAATGTATCTAGAATATGATTATCTGATAAATTAAGAATCTCAATTGAATTATTCCAGTTATCAATAAGACTATCTGATAAAATATGATTAATAGAAAGATTGATTTCTTTTACATTTCGTGGAAAAAAATCAGTATATAAAATACGTATATCATTTCTATCCAAGTATAGTTTTTCTATTTGATTATGTAATA